>Ga0065711_1029956_pt1 | contig 34236 bp, 13 predicted proteins | sample Hoacrofraction12_FD_59098 | JGI IMG/M metagenome (GOLD analysis project Ga0065711, IMG submission 59098) | Hoatzin crop microbial communities from Cojedes, Venezuela - Epithelial fraction 12 v2 (version 2) | ecosystem: Host-associated > Birds > Digestive system > Esophagus > Crop | place...
CCCGCCTGGACAAGGTCCTGTGCAGCCTGCTGTAGGTGACCCTGCTTCGGCGGGGGGGTTGGACTAGATGACCCACAGAGGTCCCTTCCAACCCCTACTATTCTGTGATTCTGTGATTCTGTGAGGCTTGAGTGGTGCCAATGAAAAGTATCAGAAAAAACCCAAAAACCGAGAAAAATCTTTTGGAATTAACATCCAAGAATTCACCTTGGGAGCTCAGATACTAGTAACTGACATCTACGTAGCAACTTAAAACAGCAGAAAGATGCATACAAAATCTCCCCTCTATTCGTGTCCTTGGTTGGAGTCAAAATTTTGACGGTCAGATTCAGGAGGACAGGATAACTTCAGCTGGTTTTGTATGTGTGGATTGATACACGCTCTCCCTCTGTTGATGATTTGTCCTCCTCCTCCTTGCTTTACAAACCCTCTTCTACCATTATGATCAGGCATGACAAAGAGCAACGAAAACAAACGGAATCTGTAATTGCTTCTAATGAAAATCAAGATGCTATAAAGACACTGCTCGGTAAATCACCTCAGCCTCCAGATGAAAAGACTGTGTTTTCTCATCCAGAAAACGCAGGTTAGGTGAGCCACAAGAACAGCAGACATCACTTTTTTCACTCCATGAATATGTGCAAAATGGCTGCGCTACATCACTACATTCCCCATTTAATAGCAATCAATAGACTTTAATAGAAAAGTTGCATATAATATCTTTTCATCAAGGCTTCGACCTTAAAAAGTGATGATACAGACATGACTGTTGCACAAAGATTAAAAAATGGTACTACTTTGAGTCATTACAGAATGACTATCAGGAACATGGTAATCCACAGCTACAGGGAGGAACACTCAGGCAGAAGAAAGGGTTCAGGTAAGATGAGTAAGTGTAATTGAAAAGCACAAGGGAAAACATGAAGTGAAAAGATTAATTTAGAAAAAAGACAAAGAGAGGGATGCAACAGAAGTGTGAAAAATACTGACAGGTCTAAAGGAAATGGATCAAGAACTTGGTTGTGTTAATCTCACAAAACAAGGACAAGCAGATGGACAGCAAAACCAAAACGTGTCAAATTCTCAACAAAGATTGAAGCAAAGTAGTTTTTTCCTCGCATCTTGTGTGACAAGACTTTGCCATAGAAAGCAACTGAAAACTCCGCAAAATTCAAGCACTTCTTATGAATGTAACAAGAATTTACAAAATCCTCATAATAAAAGTGGCAGGATTGAACATGTTAACAGCGAAACAAAATCTTCCTTTACAGCTTAAATCACCATCTATTAAAAACCAGAATGATACCATGTGTACTTGGATAGGATAGACATGGGGCCAATTATCCATGGGCTACTTACTTGTTATTGATCAAATAATAGGCAAGCAGCAGGGCTAGATAAGTCTACGTATAGCAATATCTATATATCATCTTTGTATGTACAAAAGCTTGCCCCTTATTAAAAAAGTAATTAAAGCCAAATATACTTACTGCTGTCATATATTGCATCTGATATAACAGGATCAAGCTTCCGTGTGAAACTGCCATTACTGTCAGGGAGGAAGGCTGTAAACATAAGACGCACCACACTGAGATCCATTTCTTTAGTCTGCTGTACTGCTGCCTGACGGATAATTTCTTTTTCTCGTTCTGGAACCGATAAGTAGACAGACAGACGAATTAACACAAGGGATAGGGGACCCATAAGAAAACAGAAAGCGTGTTTTCCAAACATTACCATCAAAAGGCACCAATAGCAAGGAAATATTTTCATTTAGTATCCATCTGCTTCTCTCTTTTTAAGCAGAGGAGCAGCTATTCACAATATACTGCATTCAACTTGCACTTTGTATTTCAGATGTTATTTAAGATAAGGCATATAATTAAGAGACATATAGAAAATGACTGTTTTCTGCTCTCAATTTATAAAGGCTGCAAAAAGCTCAAAGGCTGCCACTAAGAACACTGGAATGCCTGGTATCAGAGTGATAAACAGAAGGCTGGCCTCTCAATACATTGCCAGAAAGCAACATAGATCACAGGTTTTACAGGAATACATATGGGTGAAATAACAGAATCACAGAATGGTAGGGATTGAAAGAGATCTCTGTGGATTCAGCAGCTGAATGAAACAGTATCCTCAAAAGAAGGTCCCCAAGTTACTGAAGGATATCATGTGTTGTAGCAATAATGCAAAATGAGTCTAATTATCAGCTTACTAAACAGGGTAAGAGCAATCAAATATAGGTGCAGAGGTGGGTACAGGCAGCTACGGAAGGAAGTTGCTCCATTCTCATGAGCGTGTTGACAGAAAAGACTTTCAGATTCCCTAAACCATGGGAACAACACACCACCTCTGAAAGCACATAGCCATAGACTGCTTTCCTACCCAAGGCCGCCTTCTGCCTAAGAATCTGTGTTTTCAGAAGCTAACCTGTTTTTAGTAAAAGACCTATTAAAACCAGACCATAAATTTGACATACCAGTTAGCTGTCTGTCTCCACATCCTTCTGCCTGCAGATAGCCAAGTTCAGGATGCACCAGCAGTCCCGGGTTGTATCCCTTTTTGCAAGCATCTATCATGCGTGTTTCCAGAGTTTCAAACACTTTCTTCTTTGTGACATGAAGTATTCCAAGATTTGCAAACCTGCCGAATTTTGATGGAGGGAAATATTTTCCTGACGCTTTATGCCAAACCTGCAGTAGGCTTGCTCTCTCTTACCACAGGCAGCTACACAACTGAAGTTAACGGGGACGCGACAGGCTTACTTAGGCACTATTGATTCTTGAGCACAAGTTTTCCAGCAAGAAAAATTCAGCCAAGCTTAGAAAACTTGTAAAATGTGCACAATTATACAGCAGCGATCATATGGGTGCACAGGATTCTCCCATGGCATAAGTAGTAATCTATTACGTTTCAGACTTACTGTTGAAGCAGCTTACAAAACATCTGAAAATCTGATTGTCACACTTTGTTGGCTCTGTCTGGCCAAAGACATTAATACGTCATTCTATATGGCTGTTACGCAGAGTAACTGCCCAGAGTAAGCTCCATCCGTTCAAAATGATTTGGAGAGCAAGCTCAGAGGCCAAAAACAGTGCAACATTTTCCAAAGGAAACATTTTAAGCAAGGACATTCAGCAAGACACTTCAGGTATCCATTTGGATGAAATCTTCCATAATACAAGATCTGCTTTTGTAAAAATCTCCTGGCACGTTTAAAAATCAATTAGATCTGGAAGTATGAAAACAAGACAGTAACTCAATTTTCATGTGGGTCAACTGAGGATAGGAAAGCTGTTTCTAAACATCTGATGAAAAACAAGACAAGTTAGGAAATGAGCCAAACTTTTCAAGATGAAAAGAAGCATTTAAAATAAAGCTATTTATTTAAATTGTTGTGCTTAGTAAAGTTAGTGCACCGGGCTTGGACATCAAAAGTTACAGTTTAAAAGAATCTCTCCCTCCCAACCTTCTCAGCTTTTTAAACTTCATCTTCTTCACCAACAAAGACATTCTTGAGATCACAGAACTGAACCTCACAGCCAGGATGAAACCTGATCTAAGCCTGAAAACGTAGACAGGAGACTCAGCTCCATTTACTGATATAAACAATTATTCTTTTAAATTAAACAAGAACAGACCAACTCCAATTTCACTACAACCTTACTCCTTTAAACTTAAAAAGTTTGACTCATTTAGTATTTTCATGTTTAGACGTGTCTTGCATTAATTTCAAATATACTAACCCTATTTTCTTCACGCTTCTGTCTTTACTATATTCCTACTGGCAGACTTCAGCAAAAGTAAAACATTGCTCAAAATGGTAACAAAGGCTTTTCTTCAGTAATTTCACAGTCCCTTCTCTTTGATCGAAACTACTTACATTTTAAAGAATGGACTTACAATACAAATTTGGACTGCACACCAAGAGATTGAAACTCTACAAATTCTAAGTGAAAATAATTTGCTTAAACCTATTTAGCTTGCTTAGGGCAAATTCTACAAAGCTAAACAGAAATTCCATATATTTTTCTATTTAAGATACAAACAAAACACAGATCAGAGCATGAAGACCAGTGCTCCACTTAGCTGCCTCTTAGTAGTATTTTTGTATTGCTCCTTACAGTGTTTATACTTGATTCTCTCTCCCTTAGCTCAGCTTTACAAATGAGTTGACAGACTTACCCTACAACCATATCCTTAGGTCCTGCATTAACCGTGCATACACCGTCTTCACAAAATTTACCCACCAAGCTGTGAGCGTGTAAGTGGACATACTTCCCATTAGTAACTAACTGGACGATTACTTTCGCAGGTCCAACATAATTGCAGATCTGTAAATAAATATGAAAAAACGTGGATGCTTCTTTGGGGTTTTCTTAATGGAACAAGCAATGATTCCAGCTGAGTATTTTCTGTCAGCTAAGTACAATTGAACTTAGATAGGAGAAATGTGTATGTATTTCCTCGTGAATTACAAGTGACAAATTAACTCGATCAGATCATCACAAATAAAAGCCAATGCTTTTTTTCGTGATTTAACTTGACGTACAAAGAGCAGGAGTAGTGACCAGAAAAGTTAAGAAATAAAACAAAGCTGAAGGAAAGTGACCTTCTGTTTCCAAAATCATGGATCTCAGTGTTACATGCTGCCAGTTACTCCACATGGCCCTCCTTACATTTCAGTTAGTACACTGAATTCGCAACAGACACTGTTACATGTTAAGAAGCATACAGAAAATGTATCCATTTAACAAAACCCCCTACATTATTTTGCCCAATTTGAAAACACTTAGAACATTATTTTTAGATATTATGATTGTTTTAAAACATTTTGGCCTCATTACAATTACTCTTCAGGCAGAGATTTTAAAGTGAATTAATTCTGTGTTCCTAGGTATTTTGTTAGTTCAATATGCTACACAAACACATATTACCGAGTCCAGTAAATATTCCCCTTAAGTGTACATGAGGAAACATGCTACATCTCCACCTAAAATTTTGCAGGACTAGAACTATGATAAACTGGGTGTCTTCATATAGCCAACCCTGGAGGATTACAAAGCTTGTTTTCCCTGTTATAGTTTCTAATTGCCATATATTTTTTTAATAGCTGTTAAAATTGTGATGTCAAGTAATGCCTCAAAAACAAACGTTAAATTACTAGTAACATGCCATATTGGTAAGTTATTTGCTTTACACATACTATTTAGAACTTCATTTTCTTTCCTCGCAAGTAATACTCTTCAAGTCAGTTATCAGTTATGCACCACTTTCAAATTATGCTGAATATAAAATTACCCCACTTTTAAAAACACAAACATTACCTTCCCTTCCAATTCACTTAATTGACCCTTTTATCAAGGTTGGGTTTTTTTCCCTCCTCCTCGAATTTTTCTTCTACTTTGCCTTGGGCAAAGTTCTTTGTATTACAGCAGCTTACAGATCTAATCAACCATGGTATTAAAGGATCACGATAAACATTAAAGTGATGAACTGAATACTTAAGGTTATATTGTTGATAAAATGCTGATAACCACGGATTGCCACAATTTCACCACATTACTAAATCCTGCTAGCTTCCTCCACTCTAGTTAAACTCTCTCTTGAACCCATTCCATCACAGCTGAAACACTGCTTAGGTACAACACGTGCCCTCCCCGTCTTCCTATTCACTGCTAAAAGCAAAAAAATCCCAACTATGAAAAAGCTGTTCCAGGAGGAACAGGTGTGCAAAACTCCTCTCATTACTCACTGCCTGCTAGTTAACCATACAATACTGTATTAATGTGCATTTTACAATCAGCGGCTTCTAAAATACAAAACACAAGGTACTCATGCTTCCCTCCTGTTTCCAAATTGTAATCCCTCCTGGACTGAAACAATACAGAGGTGCAGAATAATCACTGTTTCACCATTTCCACCATTTACCAGCAGTAAGAAAACGCAGGGATCCTTTCACAAAGTCATCTGAAAAGAAAATGATGGCATTTGGTGCTACATGTCACCACCACTACTACAATTAACTTTTCAAGGGGGGAGGGGGGAGCTTTTAAAAACTGGTTTTATGTCTCACTAAACAAGCCTTTCCCTGCTATAAAGTTCCCAGCACATCTATAGTGTTATATTCATTATGAGTAACATGCACGTTCTAGTATCACATCAGAAAAGTTCAAGACAATCCTTGATCAGCTGTAGAAACCACAGCAAAACTGTAGGTAGGACTGCTGCACGTCAAGGACTTTCCAGCCCCTGAAAGCAGAACATGTAACTGCAGCGGTAACCAGATTGCAATCTCCCCCTGTTACTCAGCTCAGCATGATCTTTGTAGTCTCTCTCAGGGGAAAAACAAGAGACTTCTTCAAACGCAATACCTTATGTAGGTCATAAGGCAAGAAAGAACTATTTTTGTCATCCAGTCTGATGTCCTATGCTGCAAAGGCTACAGAATGTCCCTGAACTGTTTCCTACCTATGTTTCTTATAGAAAGACTTTCATACCTGATTTTGAGACACCCAGGTTATTTTGGTGCCCAGCAAAATAGCCTCAGTGACTAAATATCCTTAGGTACCACAAATCAGGTCTGAAATAATTTTTCCATGTCTTTGAATCATTGACGCCACATTTTCAGAATAACGTAAAATTTATTCTGGCACCAAGATAACACAAATAACTACCACCTTTTACATAAGAACTTAAAAAACACTGTCAAAGGCATTAAAAGGTAGATGGTGTATTACAGTGCTGAATACCTACAGAAATGTAAGGATTACGGTGCTGTCACAACAACATACACTCAGCATAAGAGGGAGACTGCATGTGGGTGCTGTACTGCTCAAAATCAGAGCTGTGATCTGAAAAAAAAAAAAAGCTACTGAACTTCAAATTAAAGATAGGGGAGAAAAAAAAAAACCCAAGGAGTTCCTGGGAAGAGCATAGCTGTAATACTTGATTACATCCTGTACTGAAGCAGCATTCAATTGATCTAATCTGATAAAAGTTAAAATGCTGCAGGCTCACATTTATCTGTTGTTTCTGTTTGAGAGAGATTTGTCTGAGAGATTAAAAGGACCCTGTGAACTTGAAATTGAGTCAATTTCAAAACAAGAGTTGAAAGTTTTTTCAGTTATTTCACATCCTTCTGCAACCCAGACCCCAGCCAGTTTTTTAAAGTTTCTGAAACTTTACAAAAACTTTATAAGAACATTTTCCCACTTCAAAGATGTTTTTTCCAGTTACTCTTACAAGCATGAAGTGAAACCAACTGGTCAATGGCATAAAGCAAGTGATGGAAAACACCATGTCGAACCTACAAAGCCAGCTATTTCTCTTTCTAATCACTTTGTCATAGCAACTATAGCCCCAATCCTGCCTAACCTTCAGAGTGTGACTAGTGCTGTCCTCAACGTAGGCACAGAAAAAGTGTTCCACAGATGAGGCATCACTCTGTAAATGGTGTGTTTTCACAGAGCGGCATCATTTTTTTTTTTTTACTTGCCAGTTTAAGGCAAAATATTTCAGATGTGGTACAAATTGTTTATGCAACTGAATACTTACTTAGAGGTCTAAGAATAAGCAATGTAAAGTAACGCAAACCTATGGGATCTGAGGATCTTCTGATCCTCTGAACGCAAGGTCACCCTCATGTCAAAAACACAGAGTTATGTGCTCTGCTTTAGGAGCCCAAATAAAGGAATTCTGTGCCCCATGTACAGCCAAACTAACCGTAACAGTAAAAAGCACAAATGTCACGGAATTTAGCTTTGGTTGAATTTGGTTCAGTACAGGTTTTTAAGAGGGGTGAAGATTTATAACAAAAAGTCTGCTTGTTCGTGTCTCATGTTTATTCCTTAATTCAGCTGTTAAATGAATTTTTAACTTCTAATCAGCAATCTATCACTCTACAATTTAATTCCTACGGGGGAAAAAAGCAAATGTGCTGCTCCTTTCTTCACCAAGAAGGCTCACGAACAAAGTACCTTGCCTAATTTTACATCAATTTCCCTCCTGAACTTGAAGTATGTGCTGAAATCCCAGTTTCAATAAGAATGTTTAACTGAGGTATAACTTAGGACAGCCCCAGTATATGACTGGATGGGCAGTTCTATTCGGGTGCATGGGTTCAGGGCTGCGTAACTGGTATGCAGCTTCGATGTACAAGCTGGACTGCACAATGTCTGAACTCATTGGCAGAGAGATGGTGCCATTCGCACGGGCACACCTCTGAGCAATCGGTTATTCGGCCGGGGCTGGTTTACACCCAGCTCACAGACAACAGGCAACTTGAGTTTGCAGCCACCTATGTAGATTTGCCCCCAAGGAGATGAAAATTCAGGACATTTCCTTCACACCACTATTTTCAGCAAATTCTTTTCACACCCAAAACTGGATGGAGTACTTCAGTGCAGAACATGAATCTGCCTACACTAACATCAGTATGCAAGATCAGGACATACATGGTAAGCATGTAAGGCCAGTGGAAATTTTCTGTGTATCTTCTCTCACAGGTTTTCAAATACATAAAAGCAGGAAAATTATGAATAAAAAATTTAGATAGTTAAGTAAGCTGGTGATAATACTAGACAACCCAGTCTTATTCTTTCTTCTTATACTATCGACTGTTCTTTTCCCTGGACAAAAAGCTCATGATGAATAAGCAGATCAGGAGCTTTGATTTCAACTGCTCTAGATAGTAAAATTTTCCAGAGTTTTGTTACTCACACTAAGCAGATGAAAATGAAATTTAAATGAAGAATTTTAGGTAGCTTTCTACTGTAATCATGAAACTTGTCATGAAATGTAACTTCAGGATCTACAATTTCTCTGCTCTCCATGACTACATGCAAAGTTATATAAAATCCTCTGAAAATGTAAGATGTTTTGTACATGATATTAGGATTACTGTTTGCAAACACAGGGTTAAGCAAAGGAATGTAATTCCATAAATCATAAAGATTAATTAACCCCATTTTTGGTACTACAGAAAAATGCTGCTGTTATCTAGACTCCGTTTGTCATGGCTGTGCGGTTAAAACAAGAGGTTTTAAATCAGTTCCACCTTGCTGGTCAGTGCAGATGACTGTGCAGGGTAAAGACTGGCATTCCAGAACTGCTACACTAGCTCCTGACCTACACCATCTCATAATATACTATACAGGAGGTGGTTAAATATGTAATTAACTTTGAAAACATCTTGCTTAGAGACACAGCAAAGCCTTCAGCACTCCAGCTTTTAAATGAAAGACACATATCGATGAGTTCCAGCTCAGCTACAAATTAGGGACTAGGTGTAGGAAAAAATAAAGGGTAAAGTTGAACAGTCCACATTATGGAAGAGGTAATATCAGATAAATGCTTTCTTTTGGCCTCCAATCCACAATCCTACAACAAGAGACTAGGGAGACTGCAATGCTTTTTTTTTGTGCACTGAAGATGTCTATTTTCAGGACATTCCATGGTAGCTACTGGCAAATTACATCAGGTTTCTGTGCAGAGCTGGCCAAGCAGAAAACAGATCCCAGCGTGAGCTGCACTGACCACACCACCGCCAAGATTTAAAGATCTGTCACAAAACCTCCTTTCCACAGTACAACCAAAGCTCACGCTACTGTCCTTTCACAGTACTGGGATCAACTAATGGAGGTTTTATGGTGAAAGCCTTGGCACAAGAGTGAAAAAAACCCAAACAAACAAAAAACCTGAAACAAAAAATAAACCCAATGCAACAAAACCCGGCGATCTTCAATTGTGCTCACCGCAGTTATGACAAGGCGAGCACCCTTTGACAACACACAGAAGAAACTTACAGGAAAAGGTGTGAAACACTTCTGTCTTTACTGGCACCACTTAAATCAAGAACAAGCACTAACAAGCAATGGCCTTGAGGAATTTACTTGTTGTGTTCCCTTGCCAGCCTCTCCCAGCAGGTGTTGCCATGGGGGGATCTGTACTAGAAAAAACCCAGATGCACACAGTAGGACGAGAGGGAGGAAGGGGATGGGACACACATGGGGGGGGGGAGCTCTAGATGCAATTAAAACCTGATGATCAATGAAAACAGAAGGTTTGATGGAAAGCCAAAGAACATTTTGCTTTCTAGTTTACTCACAGATAAATTTTATTTCCTGTATAACTCCTCACTGCATATCCCCCTGTCATGCTACTGTGCGATCCACCACACCTTTTAAAGTATCATTTGTATCATTATCAATACAGACTGGACTTGAAACCAAATATCTGGCTCAACTGAGGTAAATTATTTTATATCTGAACATACCAGTGAAATTTCATTCATTGGTTCATCATCACCATCACAATAGTAAAGGGAAAAGCAAGTAGATCCTTTGCCTGTGCTAGTAATTTTTCACAGGAGTTTTGCAAGGCTACACGGAATTAGCTTTCCTAGCCTCTTCTCAACTTGCAAGTAACACCCTAGGCTATCTCAGCCAATGCTGATTATTTTCCATTGAGTCATGCTCATACTGATTCATTATGGAGATGCAACTGTTCCAAACTTCAGCCTTTCTCAGGAGCTGCAGAAGAACTACATGCATACTGCAGAGAAAGCTGAGGAGTGCCACACACCAAGACAGAGGGTGATTGTCACTCTTCCCTCCACCTCTGTCCCCATAAAGGAGAGAGTAAGAGGTAACACCAGAATTTAAGTATGTTGACCTGTTCCTCATGAGATAATCTCTAGTGCAATAGTTCAGAGGTAATGCAATACAAAGACTAAGACTTATCATTAAGTTAAAAAAAAATACTGAAAACACACAGTGTATCTTTTCCCTGCTTCCACAGAAAAAAAAATTGCTGCAAGAACTATAGGCAGTTTTTCTCTAATCCTACAATGATTCATCATCACTGTTCTAATCTTCATATTGTGCTAGCACAGAATGTTTCTTTGATTAACATCCTTGAATTTTTTCCAGGGAAAAAAAGGCCCCAAAAATGCTCAGTGAACACCTGAACATAATGCTGCTCCCATTAAAATCAGAAGTTTTCCACTGACTTTAAAGGAATTAAGCCCTTAAGAACACAGTATCCTAGAGATATTGAATAAGGAGTAACATGAACAGAAAAAGAAGGAAAAGCTGGTAAACAGCATCTTAGAGCGAAGGGGAATAACTGACCAGACTCCCGCTTTGCAGTATGCTAGAGGTGGAGTAACTGAGCAGCTCAGGCCTTGCTTTGTGCTAAAACTTGCTGCTCAACTGCTGGCAGATAAATACGGTGCTGAAGTAACTCCACAAAGCTGAAGACAAATTCCTTTCCAAAAATCAATTACATTTTGAAAGTTGGGATTGAAATGCAGTCAGTCTTGAGTAATTTCATACAAATTTATGACGATGTGCAGTAAAATCCTATACACATACATATGGCACTTGCATTCAGTTTGCAAAACTGATTTACTTACTTACTTTGACCTGAGGGTATGATTTTTTGTTCTTTTCACTAGAAGCACCAGGAAGTCCACCATGTGAAGGCCCTTCACATACGTATCGGAAACGAAACCCCCTCTGTGGAAATAAAGGAAAAAAAAACTTCAAAGCTGTTCAGAAAGAAAACTAAAAAAATTTTAAAAAGCAGCATATGCACACACGAGTGTGCACGCACACACACAAACAAGACTTGCCCAAACAGCCCAAAAGGCAAAGCAACCTCTGCAGTTACAATGCAAGACAACCCTGCCTCTTTTCACCTCTATGTCTTCGGTCCGACACATCCAGCAGCCATCTATGCGGCCTTCCCCTGTCTATTGCCCTTGCTACCCTAGCTATCCTAGCATACAGTCTTACCCCCTCCAGCTGCCTCTGCTCCACAAATGACCACAAGCACAGCACTCCGCTGGTGGATCACCCTCACCACCCTGTCATAAACTACTGCCCAGCTTGCGACATGGGTACTCCACTGCAGGAGCTGCTTGCTGAGAAGTCATGCATGGAAACAATGGTTTCTCCTTAGACACCGCACACTGTAGGCTCTGCCATGCAAAGACACGGCCTGATCTGGGATGAACTAAAACAAGGAAGAGGCAGAATATTCTTCCAAGAGTTCACAGTACACTGCTGCCTCACCTATGAACACGAAGTGTCCCTATTCTTGAAGAGACGCATGAGCACAAAAATGTCTTTGTTGTGTGGCTGAAACAAATGTTCTCTACCACCTCCTGCAAGGAAGACTGGGATCGCGGCATGCTTCTGCAGAAGACCAAGCAGAGGATGGGACAGCTTTTAGTCATGCTCTTCCCCAGTCTACTTAACAGCTCTGTTAAGACAGGATTTTATGCAACTGACTGGGAGAGGCAGGAAAGGGGTCTCTAAACTGTAATGGCTTAAGGATGAACACTTTTAATTGCTGATGCCACCAGCTAAAGGGGAACAATATCCTAGCATACTCCAGGGCGATCTTCACTCAGCAATTGCTTTGTACATCAGCTGCACGAAAATTAATCCGTGCATTGGGATGACTTTCATACTGTCACGCAAGCGTAAGTGTGTGTTTGCTACACAGTCGCAAAGAAAGTTACATTCAAGCATTCATCTTCATTTTTCTTGGGGTTATTCAAAACAGCCGACTGTGATGAAAGGAATCTCAAAGGACAACAGAATTTCTTTACGATGACAAGGCACAAGTCAAAAGTTCCCATAACTTGGGAACAGAATGAAATGTTTTTATTTTTTCTTTCATGTGTTTCAAGAAACAAATTCTAAAAATCTTCCATGTTCAATCTAATCATTTACATTTCAAAATACTGGGGTACTGCAAGAGTCACTTCTAAGATAAAAAGCCTATACTTAGCAAGACTTTTTTGGTTTTTTTTTAAACCCTCATTATTTTTTCTGTCTTATGACACTTCCAGAGAGACAAAAAGATGAAAACAGAACAAAACAGGAAACGATTTAACTACAAAAGTGAGAGGAAAAACTGCTCATGGTTAAGTGCCACATTTGTTAGGAGAGTTCAACCTCTTCTTTTTTCTCATCATAAGTCATAATTTTATTCAAAGCTGAATATAGTCACATAGCTACCTTAAAGATTTTCAAAATGTAGTGTTCATCTTACCTGTTTCGGCTGTTCTATGATTTGAAGATATGGTCCATCTGCTAACATAAAAGAAGAAAAGTCATAACAGAAATTGTACTTCTATTACTATGGCATATAAGTCGCAGGGGTAAAATTCATGTCCTTGACTGTCTTGAGGCAGAATTATTGAAAGCACCTAAGCATCTTCAGAACTTAAATTTTAATAAATTATTTAATCACTTGTCAGTCTGTCATTCCCAACATTCCATAAGACCAGTGGAGTAAGAAGGGAAGGATTAACTCAAAAAAAAGAAAGTTAATTTTAGCTCAGAGGGCCTAAATGGACAGCTCTGATCACTCAGTTCAGACTCACAAGGGTGAGTAATAACAGGTTCCTCCCCTTGCCACTGCCAAGCAGCCTGGCCTTCCTGAGCAAAGGTTAATTTTTGTATTTAAACCCCCTGGGATCTAAACACTATAGTCATAAGCTTTTGGCCCCAGGGCTTCCTACTGAATAGGTGCTTTTGAAAGTCTAGAGACAGCCAATGGTAAGCTCTGAGGTGTGGGAATATAGGAGGAATTTAAGCTGTCTCAACATGCCCTAACAGTCAGAACTGCTTTTAAAAAAAAAAAGCCTGGAACTGAAGACACCAAACAATTTACATTCTTCTGATAATTTCAGATACATTGTTCGGTTGTGCCTCTAAAAACATTGAACACACTCTATTTGACTACACATGTAGACTCTATAATGTGATCCATCTTTGAGCATGATGCCAATACACAGGATTAGATTCTACCAGAACTATATTTGTGCCTTTCAAAGAAGGATGGCTGCAAACTACCTCTTAAAATGCAAGCCACTCCTGGGTGGTATTATTTCTTCCCTTGTAAGCAGAGAAAAAGATATGGATTTCAGTGCTAAAAATTCAGTTGTTATCAAAGCAGATCCCAAATGACAGCTTCACTGTGAACACCTACACAATATTTTGCCAGCTATATTCCTGTCAGAATTATGTGTCATCACTTACACTCTATTGAAGGTATTAATGCTAAGGAATCAAGCAAGCTCACTGGGACACATGAAACTTCCAAAGAAGACGAGCCACAGCTACGTGGCAGACCCTGCAAGCATATAAAGCATATCATGCCCTGCCAACATCCAGGTGTGATCTGCCTCCGAACTGCACTATCTGCAACAACCACGCCATCCAGATACCTCAGCTAGGTAGTACTTGGCTTTAGCACAGAACTACATACTTGCACCAACTTTGCTTTGCCAATAAGCCTAATGTTCACTGATAATTAAAAATGGCAGAGGATTAATTAATGTATATTTTATAGTATAACTACATGCATCTTTCTCAGCTCCTTAACACAACTTCACTTCAGTGATAAATAAATAATAATAAAACAGACTTTCATGTCTTTAGTCAGCACAGGTCTTAACTGAACAGGCTTCTCTCAAAATGAAAGTTTTGATAAATATGCTAACAGACGGAATTAGTATTTTGCTGTTGAAGTTAGCCAACTCAGCTACTGAACTAGCTTCATACCAAAGTTCTGTTGCAAATGTCAGTGTCACAACAATTTCACATATAAATATCATTTATTTCCCCAAGTCCAACACTCTTCCTGTGAAAAAGTAAACAGTGCTACAATTAAAATCTTGAAGGCATGCAAAGAAATTGCCTCCAGACTATATACACATCTTCTTACACTATAAAACATGAAACAGTTTGGACTTCAGAAACTTTAAAAGATGTAGAGTAATACTTAGCTTTAGTGTGGTTGTATGTTTCAGTTTTTGTCTGTAACACGGAGTCAAGATGAGTCGAGTTGGGTTTAAGCATTACATCAGCACTTAAACTTATGACTTCTGTTCATAGACCTCTAACCATTCTGCTGCTTTAGGCATCTAAAATTTTATATTTTAACAATCCAGAGGCCTTGCATCTTCTGGGCACTGGCAGAAATAATGCACCTAAAACACAACTGTGTAGTTCAACTTTCAACCAAGCCTGCAGGGCAGGATCCGCCAAGTAACTGTTCTTTGGCTGTTCTCCCCTTAGGAATTCATTTTCAATGCATATACATTGGCTTAGTATCAGCACAAAATACTACTGCTTTCTCTTAAACATTAGCCAGAAAAGGAAGCGTTCTTTTATCCAACACCTCTGTGGCTGCAGCAGTGCCCCAGGATGCAGCAGACTCAGGTTCCAACTTTTCCTCAGCATAAGGAAATTCAAACTCCTAAGAGAAGGATATACGCTATATTGGCATATTGGAAAGCTCACAGGGAATTCTTCGTATGCTGAAACGGTTTCACCTTGCATGGCACTCATGAAAACTGAGGAAAATAGAAAATTTAGGACTGTGGTTCTTATGCCCCCTTGTAAAAAAGTTTATAAAAAGCTGATATACACTGATACAAAAAAAATCAAAATATCTTACGTACTAATACTACGGAAGTGCAAAAAAGAGGTGCAGTGTAAATGTACAAAGGCTAATTAGATTCCTGTTATCATTAACCCAGATTATATAAATCATATACCAACGTATTTAAAACAAAATCTTACAAGGTCTTATTTTAACCTTTGTGTTTTGTGACTAAACATTTTCTTTTTTACAATGACTAAGTGATTCTCTGGTACAGCACCTGAACCAAGTACAAGTAACAGTACAGAGAAGGCACTCTAATGCAAGGCACTCAATTACACCTGCAATGCTATTTAAAACTAAAGTAGCAATATTCAGGATAACTTCCAAGTATAAACAGCATGTTATTTTGACTTTAAAAAAGATTTTACTTAGCAGAAGGTCTCTTACAGCTTTATTCACTAAACTCTGAATACTTTCCACAGGTACTTCAGATAGACAGCCTAACACTGGCTATGTGTGGTTCCTTCTTTCTCTCTCTCATCCTTTCCCATGGGGAAAAGAAAATATGCTTAGTGTTTTGCTCAGGGAGTTTTTAATATTTCGCTTCTATTAGTAGGCATTTCTGGTCTAAAGAGACAGCAGGAATCTGAAGATGTAGACCTTGTAAGAGGAACTAATAACGATGAGATTTGTGATGACCTTCTGCGCCTCTGTTCTAGGCTGGAAAGTTGCTTGCTTCAAGTTCTTGTTTAACGAGCATCCCCCTTTTAAATGTTAAACAACCACAAGAAGGAACGCTATTTAATGCATAAAGTTCTACTTCTGCCCTACAGAAAAGGCTGAAGCGGCGTACAGTCACAGAGCTGACCTCTACACAGGGATGACTCTCACGGCTGCCAAGAGTCGAGTTTTGACATGAGCACTCCTCACAATTTGCCTGGCACTGCTGCAGTCGGGAGGGCTAAGAACTGCAGCTAAAACATGCAGTCCTCCAGCCCGGAGGGGCTTCAGTGCAGACTGCCACATCCTGGGTATGCTTCAGTGCTTCCTTTTCTGTCTTCTCGCCTCAGTTGCCACAGACCAACTCGCATCCCACTGCCTCCCCTCCAGCCTGAGTCACAGTCCCACTTCCCCATGTCTTCTTCAACTGCTAGATTTCTTCATTTTCCTTCCTGACTGAGTCAGAGGCCCTCCTGCACCTTGACACTCCCACCACTTACATTCCTCCTTCCTCTTGACAGGCCTCACCCTGCATACACGCTTCCCAAAGGAGCACCCATTTTAGGCTCCCTCTTTGTTCCTTCCTCCCATCACAGCAAAATCAAGAAAAAAAAAAAAAAGGTCTGTAAGGCTGGGGGGATATCCCTGCAAGTCTGTCAGCACCGTAGGACTAGTGAGATCCTTTAACAGCTTACCTCGTACCTGAAGCCACTCAATTTAACCTGCAACCAGAGCTTGGTTCTGCCTGTTCTGGGGTTCCCACTAATGGGGGGGAGGTACGGGTGTGACTTGATCCAGATCTGTTAGTGGGAACCGCAGAACAGGCATCTCACCCTTGTAATTGTGTGCTGTTTTGCCCTGTGGACACAGATGAAAACGCTCATAGCCTCTCGGTTTTGGCTGTCAAACCCAACACCAACCCTCTCGTGCCCATCCTGGCAGTGGTATCTTGCTGCTAAAAGCTCTAGATCTAGTGTCTTTTCCTTCCTGAAGGCCCATGGGAGCATTTGTACGCCCTCCTCTCAGGGGTTCACCTGCACTGGAACACTCTCTTGCATCTCAACTCCGCAGTGTTCAAAGCATGATGTTTATAGCAAGCAGCACACAGGCTTTGCTTAACCTCTCTCTCCCCTCAGTTCACTCTTCAAAATACAAGCACATAAGATCTAGAAAAAACACCAGCAGCAGTATGCAAATCTGCTCTTGCTTCTGAGGATGAGGGCCACTCATCTAATTTTTGGTGGTGGTCAGGCTTCCTTGAATCTCTTCTTAACATTATCTCTCTCTGAAAAAACATGAAACAATGTTTTTTGTAAGTGCCTTCTTTTTCCCTCTATGCCCTTCTCACTTCTCAACAGCAAGCAACACAGAGGGCTGGGCAGCGGAGCTTAAAGAAGTATCAGAAAACTGCAATTTTAGCAGCCTCCAGGCAATACTATTCAGCTGCCGATGGCCCTGCTTCAACTTCACAGGCTTAGTCTGACTGTAATAAAAAAGCCACAACACCTCAATGCCAACAGTTAGTTAGACCAGAACCCCTGAAACACAAAAGTTAACCAGTTCCCCAAACCATCTCTAACTGGCACACAGATTGCTACGTTATGTGGTTGTAGTTGGTCCTGTATAATCAAGTGGAAGCAAGAAACACTCAAAGTTATAACATCATTTGCTCAGAGCTCTGCCCATTTCCTCTCCAGTGTAAGGCATTGCTTTGTCCCTCCACTACACAGTGGACATCACACTGACTCAGATCTGCTTTTACACCACCTGAATACGTGCCATGGATAATGTTCCCTCCACCCCGATGCCACTGAGGATTAGTACCTAACCCTCAAAGGCAGGACACTTCCCAAAGAACAAGCTGACTCCATGACATATCGCTCTTGCTGCTGATCGCGTTTTAAACACACAGCTCAGTCCCGCATTTTGCACTGTTATGGCACTTGCTCTGCACACAGCCTTCTGTCACTAAAGGCACACACAGGCTACTTCTCTCTCTAGATTTAGATGTAAATATAGAACTTGAACCACGTAATGATTTACCACAGCTTTAGAGCCAAAATAATCAAGCCTAATTTCTACTTATAACTGACATATGTGAGATAGAAAAAGAAGAGAGCCAAGACACTTGAGCACTGACAACCTCATTGAGAAAAACCTTGTCCTGACATCTCAAATAAATCTGTAAATATTAGCATAACAGCAGAACATCTATCATCAGAAAGTCCCCAAATTCCCTAGCTATTTGTTGATTCAGCTATGCTGGCATGATACAGCAATCCACAGTTATATATTAAACCTGCCTGCCAACGTAGTAAGTCTGACATTGTGCCTTTATGAATGTACAGACTGAAAGATGTAGGCACCACACCAAATCATGTGCAACAATAAATGTCTTTGGTTCTCTCTGTTTAAATCATCCAGCTTTCCTGGAGAAAAATCCTTCTCAGAACACGTCTTTCACCCTCTCAATGTCTTGGCTGGAAGAACTTTCAGAAAATCTTGCATGAGTTTTTAATTGGCCTTGCTGTGTAGAAAGAAATCCTTAGTTCCCACTCGGAAACAACTAAAACATATTATATAAATTATTATATTACCTTACAACCAAAGAGCTAGTCCACAGTAACAACACACCAGTTTCACACAGTGGAGGAAGTAAGCATTATAGTGGTACTACTCAAGAAACAAAATCACTATGGCATCATCAGATGACATTGAAATGATCAACTTTTTCTAAAACTTATGATTAACTTTTTGTTTGCGATAACTTCAAATTCATGATCCTTTATTAAATCCCATTTTGTACACTGGGAACTTGCCACCAACAGTGCAGCAGCAGACAAGCGCATTGCCATTAAAAAGCCCGCCTTTTCTCAGCAATTTTGCAAATTAAGGATAGAACTAGATTTGGCCCAATAAGAGTTTTCTGGGACTCCAGAGCTCAGCGAATTCTTGACTCCCCCACACAGTTCTAAAAACAGTTGTTTTCTATTTCAGACAGGACACAGATGTCTGAAAATCAGTTTTATGTATCTGAATAATTTGTATGGAATGAGTCTGGCATGAGTAGTACAGAGTGAGCTTAAAAGGTACGTGTAAAAGAGATGATTACGGAGAAATCAAAATTCCAATAAACTTATTTGTTCCACAGAAACTCTGTGAGAACAGTGAAAAAAAATTCTTGGTATACAATGCACAAGCCCTTTAATCCTACACAGATGAATCTTACTGAACAACTTTATCTGCCTTAATAAAAACACACTGCAAACAAATGATTGCAACATGAGTATGTTGGATGCTTGTCCATATTTGTCAAGAGCTTTGCTCATCAGAACTTTTTATCTTGAAACAAAATTATCTATACCATATGTGTTTCTTGATCCTGCCTCACTACTATTCAGTCAAGAAAACTGAAATATGGTTTAAACCAGGAAACACTGAAACTGCAAGCACACCTTAATTTTTATTTTTAAATCAGCATTTATCGCTACTTTAGGGTAGAATTTTACCTATAAAGTAAAAAGCTAATTGCTGATTTCATCTTATCCTTCACTGCTGTCAAGTGTATCAAACATTGCAAACAAAAGTGATTTGCATTTTCAACAAAAGAAAGCAATCTGCAATACAAAAAGATACCAGCTACACCCTGATATACCAGAATCAAACAGATCAACAACAGAAAGTTGTCATGTTAAAAGACATTAATAGCTATATTGAAGATATATTATTGCAGATGCACATAAAGAAAAACCTCATACCCTTACATAATTTTTTATTTCCTTCCTCCTTCCACATCAGCTATTCTAATAAACTAACCAGGAGAAAGAGCTTTCTAAATTCAAGCAAGTAGTAATACTCATAAAGATATTCAATAAACAAAACCAGTCCAAGGTTGATCAAGCAGCTAATACTGGCTGAGATACAACATACTTATTTGATATTCCTGTTCTGGAACCATATTGGAAGAACTGCATATCAGACCTTCGCAGGATACTATTTGCTTATTTTCAGCAGTTGGTTGCAAAATTTGACTCTGAACTTTCAAAACTAGTGTTATTATTCAGGAAATTGTCAAGTACTTTTAATACCCGACTGCCACTTTACAGGAAACAGAGAAGTCACCAAGAAGGAAAAACAGATTCGAATGATACAGGAAGTTGAATATACCCAACATTTTATTAGTGAAAAACAAGCACCTTAAGAATTATTACAACAAATGAAACACTATTCAAAAGAAGTACATGTTGCACTCTGCAAACCAGCAATACAAGCACGTAGATCATCAAAGAAGCAAATTTAGAAGAAAATGCAAAATAATTTATAAAAACAGGTCACGCAAACAATTTAACTGAAACTGTCAGCACCTGTGCAAACCAAAAGAAAATCAGATTTGCCTCACTGTTCAAAGTTACGTGATGGTAAGAAAGAGATGCATAAGGGTGTAATAAAAGGTCTAGCTGACAACTTTGGGATCTAGTATTACGAAATACAAGAGTGTAAACAAAAAAGCCTCTGAGAAGAACTTTGCAAAAAAACAAACTGGAAGCAATAGCAGGACAACAGCACAATCAGAGTAACTGTTCCTACCTGTTCGTAGTGGTAAGTCTGAAGTGATGTAATTCGTATTATTAAATAATGCATTCATTCCCATTAACTGATCCATTGCAAACATCTATATTGAAAGAAAATATACTCTTCAGTACTTCATATATTCATAATTTCATAAAGCATTTATCAGCACAGAATTTCAAAGTTCTCTGCAAATATTGAGACTGCAAACACCCTGCTGCAATACATAAACTTTTTATATCTATTTTATTTTTTGCTGGCAACAGCAGTACATGCAAAGCTGATAGTACTGACCAAGTCTCACCGGTATCATGAGACTGCAGTGAGCTCAGCACAGTTTCCAAGTACACATTTTGCTTACGTGCACTAACAGTTATATATTCAGAAGAGTTTAGACGGTAAAATCTGAAAATCTGACCCTAGACGTCTTGCTCAAGGCTTTGCTGAGAACCTGTGAGTTTTAATTTCCACTTCTGTGATTAAACTAGACCACATTCCTTATGTAAATATATTTACAAGCTCTAATTCAAGAAAACAGTATACCTAGGTTAAAGTTTTTTTTTTTCTTTGAACACTGACATGTCTTAACTCACTGTTATTGTTGTCGGATATAAATCTATCTTCTTCCAAAGTGGAGCAAGCATAAAGGATTAAATAGTTTCTTTTTGGAAATTAAGGCGAGTAGAAATGATCTGTTCTTCACTCAAACTTTTCACTCTAGTACCATTCTCACAATTCAAATGAATCATAAAATGATTTAATGCAATCAGGAAGAGCTAGGCCTACTGATCTCTGTGAGTGAAGGAACATTTTAGTCATCAATGTCAATGCAAATTTCACAAAAAAAACATACAAAGGGGCCTCCTAGGGCATAACAGGCTTTATTTGCAGATGAATTCCAATGCCCACCACAGAAGAAATTTTGAAGCAAGTGTTACAAGCAGACAGGGTGTAAAAATGAGTATTTTTTTAATTGCTTCTTTCAGCAGGCCTAGCCTTCCTTTTCAGTTCAGCCATTTCACCAGCAGCAAGGCACTCAACAGGTCACATAAAAAACACCAAAGAGAAAAAAAACCCTAGATTTCCCCAAACCTGATTTCTAGCAATAGCTGGAATGCTTTTATATCTCCATGTTGTCAAGCCGAGGAGACGACAGGACAGTATGGGAGGAAGCCAAAACAGAGAGCTAGGAGAGAATACGGGGATCTTCAAAATACACAAATCCACTTACTTGGGGATCAGACACTCCCATAATATAGGAATCTTCTCCCGCCATTTTAAGTCCTGAAACACAAACACATGATCACAACTCTCATTTTTTTCAATGCACAGCAATAGAGAAACGTGAAAAATGTTAGAGTTAAAAGCCCCATCTCTGACCCTTCTTATTTTACTCATAATGTTTATGATTTCTAAAATAACTTCTTAAATTTCTTAAAATTCCTCAGCATTTGCAAGGTGCAGGCTAAGGACAGGACAGGCTACAGCTAGGATTTGACTGTAATGCCTGGGGAGCAGGCAGTGGAACAGTCCTCAAGTCAAAATTTATTAAGATCAGGAATTAATCTGTTTCTGCCTTTGCTCTGACTATTCTGCCACTAGAGTTTAGGCAAAACCATTATTATATTCTGCAAAAGCAGCACTCTGCATTTTTATAGAATAAAAAGACTTCTGAGCACTCATGAATGCCTAATGGTTTTCTTGTGAAGTAGTACTAAATGCAAGATAAAGATGCCCAAGAAAGAACATCTGTCATGGGTAACCCAAATATTTTTTCTTTAAAAAAACAAACAGGAGTCAAACACTGACTACTACTGGACACTTTCTTTTCTAGATGTCCACAAGTGCTTGGCACCCACAACAACTCAGTGCTGACAATGACAATTATGGATGCACAACATACCTAACCCTCTCTCGCAGGTCTAAATGTAACTGCTGCACACTGGGAAAGTTTAACCTGGCTTAGTTTTCCTGGGGCCAGCAGCAAGCTCGTAGCAGAGCCAGGAAATTTTCTTAGGAGTTTATTAGGTCTATTACAAAAGATTAGTGTTATTTCCTTTCATGTAGACGTTGTTGAAAGAATTACAATTTCACTCATGTTGATCTTACTAAAAAAGGCCGTCCAAAGGCACATCTGAAAATAACCGTAGTGACTATTTCAAAAGACTCATGTCTGCATGCAAGCAGACACTCTAAATAAGGTTAATAACTAAGAGAAGATAGAAACATGTCACTGGCCCTCATATTCCACCACAGTGAACATGAATCATGTTTTCCAGCAAAGTCAAGTCAACGGTGAAAACCTACTGCCCTATGAAAGAGAGTGGCAAGTGATCAGTAAACCAGTAAAGAAAAACTGAGTCACTGTGTACCTTCCTACAGAAACTAGAAAGACAAATATCAAAAAGAAAATTGGAATACTCTGGTACTTCACTATGACAGAGGCTCAACTCAGCTTGTTAACAAGCTCCAAAGACAACATACAGCTACCCATCCCAAACAATCAGAAAATGAAAGAAAATTTACAATGGAGAAATAGGAGACACTTAATATCCAGATGACTTCCAGGAAAAAGAGGTTCATGAGGATAAAATTATTTTTCACCTAGAAAATAAAAGCACTCCTCTGCTTGTAATTCATTTTTAGAGAAAAATATTTACTGGGTAGTATTTATTTGTAGTATTTGAGAAAATATCCAATAACTGGTCATAAGCTTTCAGCCAAAAATGAGTAACAGATATAACAAGCAGCCACAGTCACCAATGCTGTACTTCATCACCTAATACATCATGATTTCAGCAACATAAAAAACACCTGTCAATCACATTATCTGAAGGCACATTCTGCAAAGCATTATTTTCTTCAATAACTTGCTATTGTTATGATCAATCTTTATGGAAAAAAAAGTCAACATACAAAGCATAACAAAACCTTCAGCATACAACAAACTTTACTACAATGTTTTTATTTGACATTCTGTTTCATGGAAAGAATATAACCCTCATCACTAACTGAAAAGTTACTGAAACCACTGCAATAACTGTAATCTATTTTTTGGGCAAACATTTCCCAGTTAAAACTATAGATATTACAAAAAACAATCTGAAGACATCAACAGCCAGCATTTTTTAGGAAACGTCAGAAAATACCCACCCTGCTGATGCACACTGATTAGGTAACTGTGAGTGCAAATGCTAGACAACTTCTGCATAATCAAAACAAAAACTGGTCCTAAAAGTCTTGTTTCGTGATCTCTCATACTTTATCACTTACTATTTCACGAGTCACATACGTAAAATTGTGTTCCAAAATACCTAAAGTACCCAGATAACACGGTAAACATGCTTGTTCAGAAAAAAAAAAAAAAAATCTGAGACGCTAGTATCAATAGCATTCGCTCAGTTGCCTGTTTGCTAAACGTATACTTCTTCACAAAACTTTCAAACCAAGCACCTCACAGCTTTTTTTGTAAGCCCAGTAGCATACACTTAACAGCACAGTCTATCATCTTTGCCCTATTGTAGTTTCTCAGACTGCATCACTCTCGCTCCAGCAGAACTCTGTGGGAGCGGAGCAGCTCTCACACCTGCTATGCTTCCTGGTCACATTTACAGTTCTCCACGACTTCAACAGAGTGGAAAAATACCGCAGAGGCAGTATTTCTGAAAACTTCTCATTTAAAGTACTTTGATATAAAAATTAGAACCCATACAGAAATAAACCTATGTCTATCTGAATCAGTCCTTCAATTTCACCTGATCAGAATGGTCATTTCTGGCTCCTTGGCTGATGCAATGACAAGAAATGTCGTAAGACCCAAACAGCAGTCATTAAAGATGAACGTTACACTCAGAAGCAGCAAGGTTAACTACCCATGTACTAGCCAGTTGCTATAGGTACTCATTAATTTCTAAGCAGGTATTAAACACAACCTGTCTTGCACCAAAAGCACAGGTGTGTCTTTCTTGAGATCTTTTGTGTTCAACAGTCAGCTGCAGCGTTTCGGCGAGAGGTTAAAGACATTCTCTCTGGCTTGAATGCTAAGCCAGTTTATTATAAACACACCATGATTTAGATGTGCAAACATATGCCTTTGTGTATGTAAACTTACACTTGATTGCCTTTTCAGGTCCTGGACAAAAATTAACCCAGCAGTTCATATGACCCCTCTAAATGACTGAAAACACTCAGTTTCACTATATGTTTCATTCTCCTTCAAAGCCAAACAAGTAACAAAAATATTCCAGCAACGCTCCCTCCAAAATAGAATTTGTTTCCTTAGGATTTATTTCGTTAACAAACTCCTAAGCCTCCTCTTCTTACAAGAAAATTGGGGCAAATCCAGGGATTCTATAACATGGTTAAAAACCAAAAAGACACTTGCAGAAAAACAGACTCTAGCACTAATTGTATGACTTCTAATTGGTCTCTTCCCTTACTGCTTGAGTTTCTAAGCATCTTTCCTACACGCACTGAGTGGTAAGATTAGCATCTACCACGAGTAGCTTTGTTCATTCTCTCCTTACATGAGCTGTATTTTGGGGCAGAATTTGTTTTTGTCCAAGCTGTATTTACTGCCATACGCATCTTAGACAAGTCAGGTCAAAACGACCTCTCTCATTCAAAGATGACTGGGATCAAAGTTGTTCTGTGGAAGTTCATGATACCAAATATGCCTGCTTCCCACATAATCTCTAATTCCCACAAACTGTACTGCAAACTTGCATCTACAATAAAAAAATACCCCTACACCTGCTGACCACAGTCAACCACGACAGCCTCCACCCTGGAGATCATCTTAAGTCTTTCAGATAGTGGGGCACAGGAAACTAAACATTTCAACTCACGGTATGTTTTAGTGTGAAAATTCAAAGGCAGGTGCAGGAACGTCATTTAGCTCCTAGCACAATAGGAAAACGTAAAATCCAGCTAAACTTGTCCAAAACCACACAGCTATGCCTTACTGAGGGACTGTAAGAGTGCATGCGTGTGCATACGCATATGTGTGCAGTATTCCTTTCTCCCCACAGTGGGTCAGTTGCCATTGTGAAAAAGGTTAAAAAAAGGAGAAAGAAAAAACCTAGGAAGATATATATGCATACACATATATGGAAGATGATGGAGTTGCACCACCAACCAAGCAAACATAAGGCAGTTACTTTGCATCACTACTCCTCCTTAATAACCAAGTAATACCAAGTACAAGTAGACACAGCTGGAAGAACACGAGTTCATTTATTGTATTCTGAATATTTGTTTTCAAGCTTCGAAAGGATCAGGCATTTAAAATGGAAACAACATAATTAATGTAGGAATGCTCTCATCCAGGAACAAGAATTCTAATTTCTGTTTATCTAGATCATTTGATTTCAGATCTCACTTGCTGTTCTCCAACGTACACTGTATCTGACTACCTTTTGAAAACAAAGATAGGTTTCTCTAACCAATTTTTTTAGCCCCCCAATTTTTTTGGAGTCCAGATCCTTCCCTCTACTGTTCCTCTTCAACCTTCTGGCCTGGATTTTAAAAATGAGGTAAACCATCTTCCTCTTTGATACCAGCATCTAATCCAATACCTACTCAGCGAATACCTACAAAACAGGAATCCTATTACCCTTCTACAGACAAGCATAACTCGATGCAGATTTCATCATCTATGAGGAATCAAGCTTTGATGTTTGATTCAGATACTAATAGTCCAGTTATTTCTGAAATCTTTTACAGACATCTCATCCAGCAGCTGCACACCTTTTAAAAAATTAAGACTTTAAACTTCATTCTTTTTCTTTCTAGCTTTGTTCTCATACTGACCTGGCTAAAAACCTGAAAAGTATATATACTAACAAATTATGAAGACTTCTTATTCCTCTAAGCAGGAAACAAAATAATTTGAATATTACCCTAAATAGTTGAACACCACCAACACACTCACCCCCCCCAAACAAAAAAAAAGAATTTTGAGCTTCAGTATACCCCAAAACTATCTATTCATGTTTTAAAGTGCACCAGTGCACTTACTGATGAAGCTAACATTTCACACAGGACCAGAGGGGAAAAAAAAACAAAAACAAAAAAACAATGAAACATGACATATACTTTCTTTCCTAGACATTAGAAGAAAGACACAGTAAGCAGCTCTCTACTTTTATCTATGGTCTTTGAATATAAACACATTTTTTAAAATCAATTTGCAGAGATGAAGGATGAACAGTATCACCAACTTTACCCCACATAGGCCTGCCTCATCATAAAAGAGCGTGATGACTGGTGGAAACTCCTATCACCCACTCTTTTCAACTTTCTGTACTTTGAGGCAACAAAACAAAACAAAAAAAACATAAAAACTGATGTAACAGGATGCCCACTATATCCTCAGAAAATGAATGCAGAAGACTAGCACCAGGGTATCTGCCTGCTGTTGTGTTTTAAAATACAAAGTATCAACTCATCTTCTCTAAAATTTTGCCATTATTTTTTAATTAGTTCAGTATAAAAACTGAGTTCAGGACAGATTAATATTTTATGGAAGAAGGTTTAGGTTATAGCACAGATCAGTTTAACAGGATGGAAATTAAGGCATATTCTGTAAATGGTACACTGAGATAACGTATGTTAGTGAATCATCATCTTTATTACCCAGACTTCATTATACTCGTGAACTGGAAATAGTCTGACGGTTTAAATAAATTTCTGTGTTGAAGAACATCCATCTGTCACATTATGAGACAATTTACATCAACCTGTTCTCACCTTTCAAGGCCAGGATTCAAGAAAGCAAGCCTCAAAACACGAAACTCAACTACTACGTTTCAGCTGACTTGATACACTGACAGCACAGTTCCTCCTGCAAGTTTTCCAGCAAAGTGTTTTTTCTCTTTAACTTGGCTTTCACTGGAATTTGCCTGTTAAAAATAAACTTCCTTAACTGGACACTGAATAGAAGTCATAAAATTCACTGTGATTATGCTCTTAGCCTGTTTATTTTGCTTATTAAAAACAGACAGGAATAAGGATGAAAGGCAAAGACATTCGTTGTTTATACATTGTATTGTAAGTATATTTTTGTTATATCAGGGCCATAAAACACGGCAGTCTGTCAGACTGCAGAGAACTATGTTTTTAGGAACAGCAGCAAGTTCTCTGAAATCCTGCAGAAGCTATGATACATTGAGGTAGAAACAGTAACTGTTGTACTGTACAGTCTATATAACGTGTTCTACCTGGTACGCTTCTTTTAGTGGCAGCTATCCATCCTTGAGCCTCACTCTTCTACCCTTTGCAAAACATAATCTGTATCTGTATAGAGACAATTGTTTCAGAGCTCAGCATTTCCCAACTAGAGATGCTGGGAAATGTATTGTGCAATAGACGCTGTGAGTTGCTGGGTCAGGGCTGGAAGGAGGACAAGAGCTGCTGAGATGATTTTGGCTAGAGGACAGCGCAGGCTGCTCTGACAGCACAGAGCTACTGATCCAAGACGTTTAGTCTCAAGCCTTCATCACTGCAGTGCCTTCAAAGTCAGGGTGCTGCCCATCCCTTTCAGCACCCGGCCTTTTCACCTTAGCTCTGGCCACCTCCTCTCAACTTCATCCAGCACTTTATTTCCATTGTAACCCAGCTATTTTTCCCAAAATATTGGGAGTACAGTTCCAGAGCAAAAACCTTTGGTTCAGAATATATTCTCAGAGAAGCACAAGGAGGGGCAAAAAAGGAAGTTCGAGAACTGCTATTTTCTACCTCTGCACAAAACAGCAGGCCATACATATACACAGGCTTAGGTGTTCTGACGCTTCAGAGGACACACAAGCTGGGTAAGAAACCTACAGCAGTTACATGGACAACCCTTAGTCAAAGCTGCGCATGTCCTTCTAACTGGTTTAACTTTTTAAGGCTGAATAAAAGTGCTTTTTTAAGAAAAATAAATCAAATTTTTGTTAAAGGCAATGTAACAACAGTGCTAATAGTGTACAGGCAGGATTCCAAAAAGTTGCTGGCATTTTGAACACATATTGTCCCAACCTGCTCAAAGCAGGTCTACACAACTAAACTCTTAACAGCTGTTAGCTACCAGCACCTTATACTTCGATCACTGCTGCCATTAACGAAGCTGCTACAGAAGAAAATTTTCTTGAGAGGGAGAGGGGAAAGAGAGACATCTCCCTCTTAAAGCAAAATCTTAACACAGAAAAGGTTTTACCAATGGTTATTTACATTGCTCTCAACTACTCATTTTGACTGCATCCATTTCAATAAATTATACTGTTTCTGAAGTCTCCAGGAAAAGGTTAAGAGTGGACCAAATATTTATCATTTAGATGAACACTGTCCTGATGCACAGTCTGGAAAAATTGGGAAAAATTCAAGTTATACACAAATATACATTTTTATTTTTTAAAATAAAAGGAAAAGATGTGCTACAGAGCAAATCCCCTGATTATTCAAAATAAAAGCTTATAAACAGCTGTAGTATTCTGAAATACACAAAGCAAACGGAATCAAAATACTAAGGTAACATCATGCATACTTTCACATTATTGGTATAAATCTCTTCAGCACAAACAGGAAAGAAAAAGCATATAAAAAAAACCATGAGAAGCCATTGCTAACTCGCTCAAGTTGACAAGGAGCCACATCAACTGTATGTTTTTTGAAGGGATTTTAACTCAGTACTGAAACAGTCTTGAAATCTGAAGTTTGTCTTTGAATGTTAAAAGTTTACTAATATTTCTTCTCCCACCTATGACTTCAATACCTAGGGGCGTAGGGGGCCTTTTTAAGGAAACTGTATACCCAGTATAAAACTCACAATGCTCAATTTCCGCAAAAGCTGCATTCAAAAGTTGTATTTTTTAGTTTCCTTCAGCTACTACAAAGACATGTAATCTCTGAATAAAGATTTGAATATATTTCTCAGTATACAAGTGAAATAAGGTTTGTGCAGAGAAGCATTTTTATCAAAGATACTACTTTCCTCTGCAGACTCTTTCTCATCTGTAGACTGCTACAGCTGCAGTAACACTATATAACCCTAAATGACACTGTTTGTTTTTCTAATATAACAACACAAATTGCCTCCTCTTGTTATTAATTAAGTCTGCTTATTATTTCCTGTTGGGTGGGACCTGAAAGTTCTGCTGTGTATTTTTTAAATTAAAAAACTGTTTAAGTTAAAGTTTTCAAATACTTTCAGTCATGAGCAGATGCATTATTGGACAACAATATGAAAACTACACAACATTCAGAAAATTAAATCAATCACAAGTATTAAAGAGATTTCAGAAGTGTGAAGCTCTGAATCAGAATTGTTGGGCGCAGAATTACTGTAGGAAGTCTAGACTCAAATTTAGTACACCAGATAACTATTCAATTTGAAGAAAAACTCACAGCATGAGGAAATTGACTTGGCAAAGACTAACTAAACTACCCGAATGGTTGCTTTATTAAGTATATTTACAAACAGCATTTTTAAATGTTTTGCTCCTTTCCCAAATCTCAAAGTAGTGAACTAATACAAGAGGAAACACTAAGATGCCATAAAAACATAAACTGTTTTTCCAGCATATTGTTAGAATAAAATGAGAATGTTTTCGTTAAAATACCTTCAAAGCAACTTAAACCAAAGGAATAAACACTATTCAAATATATAGCAAACACACTCTGGTATATGTATAATGCTAAGTATACGTACAAATACTGAGGTTCAACACAGCAAAGCAGCTCTAGTAACTACACTGTATTTTAGCCACATAGGGTGGTAGGTGGTAATGCTACTTAAGCTAACCCGAATATCATGTTAAAACACTCTTACTTTTTCCAACAGATTAAAAAGAATCACTGAATGTTCTTTAGAAATAGTTCTAGTTCATACAAAGTTGTTCATCGAAGTCAAATTATAACTTAAAAATCCACGCATACCCATTTCGTAAGCCTTAAGTGTAATGAATCACCAATATTAAACAGCAAACCTTTTTCCTTGGGCGGGGGGAAGAAAAGCATTTCCGAGAAGGCCAGCAACCAGCAAACCCAAGATTTCAGAAGTCCAGTTCACATAAGGTTTGCTGTATCACCAGGCACTTTCACACAGGTTCTGGGGTCTTACTGAAGACATAGCCCCTCACTTCATGAGCCATGGCAGCAGAAGAGGGCTCAGGAAACAGCAAGGGCTGTTACCACTGCAATCACAAAAGCGAGCTAAAGGATTCTCACTGTCCCTTTGGCTTTGAACAGCCACTGAAAACATTAACATGACAGAAACGGTCAGTTAAGTAACACCAGTAAGTGGAACCACACAGGCAGAACTGCATCCAGCACTGTTACAGTTATACCTGAGGTTTCAAATCCACAGGTGCAAGTGGTCACTAAGGCTTACATTTTTTGACTTTTACAAAGACATAGTAAAGCTCCTGCAGCCTCAGTTTTCTACAGTAACCTATAACAAAAGCCACTTAGACTAATGAGACTCCAAAAAACATATGGCCACGCTGTTTTTACTTCTTTTGTGTGTTAAAAATCTGTTTGTGTTTAGACAGATAGAAATATGATTTTTAAAAGGAACAACCACAAAACAAACAAACAACAAAGCAACACCACTCAACTCAGACCTACTCTGCTCTTGATCTGTTGATACCAGTACAGCTTGCTTGGAGGATGCCACAAAATACAGAGGTATTTCAGTTTATTTAATTCTGCGTTTTAAAGGAAATAAAAAAAAATCTGGCATTGCTTTTCAAAGGAACATAGAAGTTCAAAGAGAAAAAAAATGCTAGTAATAGCAGCAATAGTAGCTTCCTCCCCACACACGGTCTGCCAACTCCACCTAAATCCTAAACAAAGGATTTTACCTTGAGACGAGAACAATTTGAAACATCTTTTACGGCCTTACTTCTGAAACTGTCAACAGTGCTTCAGCAAAATATGCATGTTTAAATGAAAGTACTGAAGAAGACTCGCTGAATTATTTCTATGCTCAAAATTAGATGCAAACTTAAGTGTCTGACTAACCCAAGGGCACAGTTAATTACAACTCTAATTATGATCTTATCAATGTAGAACTTTATAAAAGGTTCACAGCTTACTTAAAGGACATCAGATAACAACTTCCACTTCTCAAATACCTGTGTCTGAGCTAAAAGTGACCAAGAGCAGGAATTTCATTAGTCGCCTGAAAACATCTGTTCCTCTTTGTTTTACAATAGCTGTATTCTTTTGTGTCCAAGAATCAAAGAAGAGCTATCAACACGTTGGAAAAAAAAATTTAAAACTAACTTAAGACTTTTCATTAGTTGCTTAGGGAAATAAGCAACAATTTTATTTAAGACTTCTGCATTTAGAGTTGGCAAACATTTACAGCACCGAAAGGTGAGAAGATTTTAGCAAGGACATTTTGAAGCAATCTCTGAAAACCTAGAGTAATTAACCACAATCTCTGAAGACAGCAGAATTTTCTCAGCACCAGCTACATCAGAAAGCCAACTGTAAGTCAGTAAAAAGTATATTGTCTTTCACTGTATTTTTGCAACTTCATGACTTTTACTTTGTATGCATATAACTATTGAGGGAGACTTGAACTTGCTAGTCAGCATAGAGCATCCTTGACAGTAAAGACTCACAGGCCTTCAAATTTCGTTCCTGTCCTTTCAAATACAGCAGTGACAAGCACAATAACATGAATTCCTAACTTCACTTACTTCTGACGTTTGTATGTATTCATGAGACAGTGGCATGGGAAGATTTTGGGAAAAGGCAATTATGAAGACTATTGTTTTAATGAAAACTCCAAAATCTACTAACTAGCAAATTTGCATCAGATATTTATTTGTAGGTATCCATTACTGAATTCACATAATGCCACCTCAATGAAAAACAGTAAAATTCAATTTATTATTACAATTTATTTTAGAAGTCAAATACATAGCAACAGAGAAACAATTCAATAGCTGTTTTTCAATAAATGAAGTAGGAAATTTTAGAATGTGCATATAAAGGAAGTATCACTGTTCACTTTTCACCCTCCGCCCTCTCCCCAGATTCCCTTGTTCTCTCTCCCAGCATGCTTTTTTTTCCACTAAACTCTTCCGATTTCAAAATACATGCTACAAAAACATTACCAAGGCGCTAACCGAATGAAGCATCTACAAGTATGAAGTTTATCTGCTACAACATTATTTTTTAAAAACTCACAACAATGACACAAAGTGATACAAAGCCATTCCCAGTTTTACAACCTTAACTCTCCTCAAAGTGTATTCATTACTTGCATGAGAAAATAATTTCATTTTTTGATGATGCTAATGCTGATTGACACTTCTTTAAAAAATGGGACAGAGTGGAGGAAAAAAAGGCTTATTCCCTTCTGTTTAATATTTCAGATGAAATTCATTAACAGATCTTGCACATATTTCAGCACTGAGTTTCCTTGAAATCTCCACACTTTGTGGCAGATCCTGACGATAATATTTCAGCGTGTCAGTTAAATTCTAGAGCTAGGGAAGTTTACAGAACAGAGGATCTGCCTCTGGATAGTTACAGGCTGCTTTTTCCTCTTTCATTTTCTCAAACTGCAGTCGTTTCTGTAGATTACAAAACACTGCAGACAGGATGATGTCTTAGAATGACGTCTTGGTTAACGATTTCCTAGAATGGGCAGCTGCATTCTCTTTTGAAAGAACAAAAATACTTTAACAGAAGTACTATTTCAAAAGGTGATACTTCACAGTACATTGACTCTGGATAGCAAGAAAAACAGTGTGCTGTATTTTCAGCTCTGTCCTGTGAGCTTGACAGTGGTGGTGTAGCACCTTACAGCACGTCAGGCACAAGGTGATATCTGGCAGAGAATTCATCCACGTAGTACTAATTTCCTCTGTGAACAGAATAAATGAAGATGTCTTCTGAAGCACAAAACATGTCTACATGATTAGCACTTCAAAAACACTTTTCAAAAAATAATCTGTATTTCCTTAAAAATGTTATTCTTTAGCAAAGATTTTCAGCATTTTAAAACAGGAAGTTGAAATACAGCACTGAAGTTATTACGACCCCTTGCCTACCAAGCCTTATTCTGCAAATGCTTACAGGCACTCCTATTTACTGCTCTGAATGAAGTTACACAGCAGTACGCTGCACTCCGATAACGGCCAAAGCACACACAGCTCATCTGTACCACGGTTCAGACGTAATACTCCCATTTTACATCCACACAAAATAAGCCAGTAGTGCTTCTTTATCAAAGTTACCATCAAAGCAGCAAGTGTCAAAAGGTAAAAGAAACCAAACAACTGCGACGATGAACAGTTAACAGTCCTGTTTTTAAGGTCGAACGTAACAGAACAGTCTGACAACACTCCTGGTCCTGGTGCGAACATTTCAGTTTCATCACTTACCACTACTTCGGCTCTAAAAACCCTCGCTACTCAGCACCTCTGAAGGCAGCCTTCACCCACACCATTTGTGACACTTGGCCAACTCCTGCCAGCCCCATCCAAGACCAGGCGACCAGGCCGCCCGCGGCAAACCCACGTTCGCGCGGCAGCCGCC
>Ga0065711_1029957_pt1 | contig 34235 bp, 20 predicted proteins | sample Hoacrofraction12_FD_59098 | JGI IMG/M metagenome (GOLD analysis project Ga0065711, IMG submission 59098) | Hoatzin crop microbial communities from Cojedes, Venezuela - Epithelial fraction 12 v2 (version 2) | ecosystem: Host-associated > Birds > Digestive system > Esophagus > Crop | place...
TTTTTTTTTTTTTTTTTTTTTGCCAGAACACCTGGTGGTTAGATCTGTGACCCAGTGTATGAAAAAAAAGAAGTTAGGCTCCCTTCCCTTGCTAAATGGAACTATCTGAACACAATAAAAGGCCCAGGCCCTACCTACCAAGCTGCAGCTACAAAGCACTCTGAGGGAAATGTCTGCAATTTCAAACTGTTGCTATTTTAGTAGACTGGATGGAATAAATTCTTATGAATAAGACAAAAGCTATACGCAAGTTTCCAGCCAGTCTGTATATACAAGGGAATATTCACATATTTCTGCAACTGGACTTTAACTTGGCAGAATGCCTTAATCACTAGACTGGAGACTTCTTTTCAAACCCTCTGTCAGCCACCCTTAAATTACCCAAACAAAATTTTGACTGTTTTAATGCACATGGATGTATTCTCATCTTTGGTTACTAATAATCATCAAGTTTTTGTTCTATTTCATTTTTTTAAGTATATCAGTTCACACGAAAAATAGCAATACATGCAGTTCTCCATCTGGTGTGCAGAATGGTGTGTATGATGTGCAGGGCTGTGTTGTGGGAGATAAGGCTGACCAGTAGCTCCTCTGAACTGCTCAAGTCCTGAAGCGAGATTGCCAGAATGTCCTAGCTCCGTTCCTACACAAGTCTGTAATTATGCCGTCTCTGCCACTCTGAAGAAGGGTGGATTGATCATCAGGTTAGTGCAAAATTAATTCCAGGCCAAGCCTTATGTGACAGATTGGCTGAATGGTTTCTAAAATAACTCCTCAGGACTTTGCTGCACCTACTCTCCGAGAAGCAGCCCCTCACTACATCAGAGTGCAGTGCTGCACCGGGGGTAGCAGTTGTGAAGACACAAAAGCAGGGGTCTGTCAGCATCCTCATGCTCCCTTCATTAGGATTCAACATCTCCTACAGCAGCAGAGGTCAAGGCAAGAACCTAATCACACAGTTACACGGGCCTGTTACTGAGATATCTTAAAGAAGTTTCTATAGCATGAATTGAAGTAACCGAGAGAGTCATGGAAAGAAGACAAGCATATTCAAAACTACACTGTATATTCTACCTGCAGATGAAAGCACATCTCCTAAAGGAGAGATCACAGAGGTAAAAAGCTCCAGTGCTTTTTGTTTGCAAGCCTAGATAGAAAAGGCATCTCTGAGTCATGCAAAAATACAGTGAAAAAAATATTTTAAATCAGAAAAGGAGTTTAGGAAAGTGTAAGGCATCTCATCAGAGGAAATTCATATCATGCTATGTAGAGTATATTCAGAGCCTAGACCAGGAAAGAAATACACTTTTAATTTTTATATACTTCTTGACAGGTTATCAACACTGCGTCAATGGCAGCAGCATTACTGGCAAAGGCAGCTCCTGGTTCAGCCCTGTATTGGGTAACTGCTTCGCAGCAGCTTGCGTAACTCCCATGGCACCTGTATCACCTTTTGGAAATCCCTGTGCTTGACAAAACTTGCGCAGGCACAAACTTGTGCTGACCACAATAAGGTCTCTAAAGTTTCCCAGCAATTAATATCACAGAATCATGGTTAAAAGAATTGATGATATGTGGAGGCAGAGAAATGAAGGTACACAGGCAGAAGATAGATATCAGAACTGATGCAAAACTTGGGGCACACAAGACATGAAAGAGAATGGGTGTTGAGTTGAGGACGTAACACCGGATTGCAAACCAATTTGTAAACTGTGATGCAGCGTGGCGGGGGAGAAATGATCCGGTGGCCTCACATGTTTGCTTTTCCAGAGCAACACGGCTTCGCCTATTGCATCTCAGCCACCAGGGACTTGTGCAACTTCTGCTCTTTGACAAGAACCTAGCTGTGCAGATGAGCTGACAAATCCAAAATGCCTCCCGCCCCCAGCCCCTGCTGTGTGCCAAATTGCTATGTGTGCGCTTGTGCACCACTTCGGATCCATCTTCAGCAGTTGCCAAGAATGCCCCCTCGCAGCCTCTCCAGCAGAAAGCAGCAAGCAGGCAGAGGGAAGCGGAGGGAGATGGAGAGGCAGAAAGAGAGGGAATGTGTTGTGCACTTAGAAAGCCAACTTTTATTTTTAGAGACGCAAAGCGGTCTCTAAGCAGTCGAGCACAGCTTTTTTTCACCCCAAACACAAAAGATTGCTCCCAAAAAGTAAAAATAAAAAAAAAAAAAAAAAATCAGATGGCAGCTTGGCATTAGATTGGTACCTAAAAATGTCCTTGAATGATGCAAAAGCCTAGCTGAAGCAAGAAGGAGAATTAAGAAGTCCTAACGAGCAGAGAGTGGGGTGCACATAGCTCCCCTGGCAGGTGCCTCAGTGGCCTTCCCCATGCTCCCCACAGCCCAAGGAGTGCTCCCACCCAGCCCGCCCGCTCCGCACTGGCCCGTTCGCAAAGCAGCTCACCCAGAAAACAAACAGGCCGGCTGCTCCAGCAGGGTTTTTGGGAAAGACGCCTTGGGTTAATCCACTACAGGTGCTGTGATGCTATCCCAGATCACTGTTTAGACCTGGATTTAGTGAGTGCTGCAGTCCTGCCAGGAGGAGGAGGAAGCGTGTGGAATTGTGCCAGCTCAAGAGAAGAGGAGGCAGCAGAGAGGAGCAGAGGGAGTAGGAAGCACGAGTGTGGCACAGGAGCTCAACGCAAGCTGCTGGCCTCAACACTTGACCAAGACTGCCAGCAAAGCTAAAGGGTCAAAGGATGAGGCTCTAACAGTTAGAGATTAACAAGAAAAGGTACATCTGAAATATGGCTGGTAGGAAACAGGATTGTATTGTTGTTATATGAATAAAAAATACATCCTATTTTGTGCTCCGGTTGCTTTTATATGTACATTGCTCTGCTTTATACAAGGGAAGGCGTGCAAGGAATCTATGCTGAATGACTGGGGAAAAAAATACATACTTCAAGCCAAACCTAGTTCAACCCTAGTTAATTCTCAGTCTCTCAGAAAAACATGCTTCAATGTTTTCAAGGATGATTTGGGGGAAACTTGAGACTTCTCTATCTCTTCTTAAACGCACGCAAACTTGAAAACAACACTAAAAAAAGGAATACATATCTCTCCAATTGCTCTTCAGACGTTCATATACTGCAACAGTCTCCTTCTTCATTCCTCTTTTGGTAACACAGAATGAGTTCCCGTAAGTCATGAGGGGAGAGGTGACACTGAGGACTAGCAGGGTAGCAAGTAGTCAGTTCCTCTGCAGAGGTGGGCCCCTACGCAGCATGATCATTTGGCAGAACACGTAGGTGAAATACCAGTCATCAGAGGTCCAGCTTTGCAGGGCAACTTTCATTTCTAATGCCTGCGCCAGGCTGCCGTCTGGCACAAATGAAGCAGAACCTCACGAGCTTATTAAGGATGCTTGACTAGATGCATCATTATGGCTAGTACATATATTATATGTACTCTGTTTATAAGCAAGATGTATTTTCCTGAAATACACCCACTTCCAATTTATTTTTTTTTCTCCTCATTTCTAACCAGCAGAATAGAAAGATCTGCAGTGAAATTAATAAGTCCATCTTTGGATGGCAAGGCAGGCTGGGCTAGACCTCTTCACTGCCAGGAACCTTAAAAACACTGCAGGTTTGTTTTTGGAGGAATCCTTTGGAACTGTTAAACTTTCATTTGTGAAATGATACTACCCACAAGTTTATCACTGTCAGAAGCTATTAGCAAGTACAGATATCTTCCAGTGAAAAGCCTTTACATTTTCTCTTTAAAAATGCCAGTGGTTTTATATTCTTGGTGTTCACATTCACGTGTTGGTTAGCAACAGCATTTCCAGCTGCACTGAAAATGTCTTCACAATACAGGGAGGAGAGCAACTTCAAGGCAGCATTACCAGCCAGGCAAGCCATAATTATATTTCACTCACAGCTCCCCTTCCACCCCCGAATTATGCGTGAGGCTCATCCCATGCTGCAGCCAGATCCATCCTTAGCATCGCTTACCGGGGCCAACTCACATTTTACCACTGTGTTCCCCTCTTAGAAAGCTTCCTACCTGAAAGCAAGAAACAGAGCAAAGAAAGATTACTACTAATTCTAATCCCTGTTTCTGATCTATTAGAATCATCTCCCACTCATTAGCATGACTGCCTCCAGTTTTGGATAGAATAAGACATCCCTGTTTCTTTTAAAAATCAGAGCTTCCCAAATTCATGGTGCTTATTCTGTCACATGTTTATTAATCGATTGATTTGTTATAGTGGATAACAAATTGTTGCCCTGCCTCCATCTATATCTGGCACTAGTTAGGTTAACTAGCAAGACTAACACTGAACTGGACAAACACATAATAATCTCCTGATTAGTCTCCAGCCTGGAATACATCATTGCTGTCATTCTGGTATTCATATCTCATGGCCAGCAATTCCTTACATGGAATCAGAGCATCTGTTTAAATAGTCCTGTATTCTCCTGAAAGTTGGCAGCGCAAATATAATGAAGTTTATTGTCATCCTCCTGCTGAAGCTGATTTTATTGTGATTACTTCTGTGAAAGTCTCTTCTGAAGGCTGTGATTTAACCACTGAAATCACAAGAAAAAGGAGAAACATGAACAGTATTACGCTGCTCCACTGATCATGCTCTCTCTCAGATGTTATTAGTTTGTAGAGCAGCAGCACAGTATTACAGCTTTCTCTCTCATCAGTGCCATGTAATTTTTGGAGACAAGCACTGCACAAAAAGCACGGCCGTGAAAGATATCCTGAAAGCTTGGCTCAAGTATGTAGAAGTAGATTTTTTTTTTTTTCCCTTTTTTTTTTTTTGCATTCTCAACGTTCAATGACAGCAGTTTTGGTCTCCATCCCCAGAGTTTCAAAAATCAGACACAACAAGTGTTGCATTGCCTGCTCTCCACAGTAGAAACCATCTGGCAAGTCATCCTGATTTGTTAAAACAAGATCATGGACCATCTTGTGTCATCACTTTTTACGCAAACCACCTCCCTTCGTCTGAATTACAGTGGCAATGGGAAGGAGTTCAGCTCTAAAACTGATAGCAGGATATGGTCTGTGGGGTTCTGCATAATGCAAGAATGTTATCCAAAATGGGAAACATTCAGACAAATCTATGAGGAAACTGGCAGCACGTTTAAGAAGTTTTTGTTTCCTAATGCATGACTAGACATTTTAGAAGCTGCTAGCGATTAAAGGGGAAGAAAAAAAAACCACCCCACAAAATACTTGCCCCTCTACTTTTAAGTCCCTTTCCCCTGCAAGATGGCTCACACATGCATTTGCTATGTCAGGGAAAGGGACTGGTTAGTGCAAACTGTGGACAGTCAACAGCAGGTCCTGATCCCCTTTTTGTCTTCTTACACTTATTAAGACATGAATGAAAGATGCCAGTTCATAGCCTGGACGGTGAAAGTGTGGAAAGTTTTCTGACAGGGGTATCTGTCTTTCAAGAAGCCTGTGAGTTAAAATGAAGCACACCCTCACATTTTTTAATAAATATAGATGAAACTTAGGGTTGGGGTAAGGAAATTGGGATTGTCCTTTTTGTGCGCTTGTGGCAGCCTGGAGTAGTATTAGGAGTAGTCCCCTTGGGAGGCCACAGTCACCTCACAGCCCCTGTGCAGGGAACAAGCTCCAGCTATGAGCGAGAACACATTTCTGTAACTTAGACCTAATCCATGTGTATTACATGACAGTGAAGCCACGTTTAAGAAAGTAACTGCAATGTAAAACAGGTTATGCTTGTTATAGCACCTCTGGAAATACAGCAAAGAGCTGGCCAAGGGAGATGGAATAGAGTGAGGCAGTCTGAAATGCCATGATAAAGAATGGAGAGAGAGCACGAACCCAAAAGCAAGCTGGGGCCGGCCAAGGACGATGCCCCCGCCAACCGCCTCAACTGCCCGTCAGATGCAGTGCCATGCGTTTCTGGCTGAGCGTTTAGGAAAGCAAGAGAACCATACCTCATTACAGTTCCTGCCTGCAATGGTTTAGTAGAACCACCGGGAAGACCCAGTATGGATGATATACTGACATTTTAGAAGTAAATAGCGAGCTCTTTATTAAAAGAACACTGACTCTATAAGGGGAAACAGAAGGCTAATAGATCATGGGCCACTACAGAGAGTGAAACCAGCACTCATCTTTTTAAATGAGAGACTATGAGTGATAATCACTCTTCCCCATATTATACTTCACTCCCTTTGGTCTTTAAATGACAGTAATAAAGCACTACTGTCCAGCTAGTAGTAGGTTTTTTGGTTGCTGAGCATTATCAATGTATTGGTACATATTTGTATTCTTTAATACTTCTTAAACACTACAATATCAATTTATTTGACATCTTCTCATGGCAGAACCACAAATGGATGAACTTTCAGTTTAAAATGGATGATAATGGGGAAAGAGAACAGAATGCAGAACATGAGGCAATTGTGTAGCCTGACAATTTATAACACTACCTGCCTTCTGCTGTCTGGTTATTTATGGCTGGGTGGGGAGATAAAGGAAAGAAGGATAGTTGCAAGGAGGACAGCTTAATTTAAAACATTGTCACTTGCTCGCACTAAAGTCAGGAGTGAGGTTCTCAATACATGTAACAGGTGCACTGCCTTTGAGCAGATCCACTAATAACAAAATCAATTTAAAATAAAGTGTTCCTAAAAGAAAGACAAATGAAGAGGGAACAAGAAAATCAGAAAGCTCTTTAAGTGTGGACTGTGACATTTCATCTGTGTGTTGCTGGCCACCAAAACAGAAATTAAAAGCGCCCCCAGTTTCCAGCTCCATGGCAGAGCAGGGGTTATGTATCTGGGCTTTCCTAGGTGACCTTTCACAGTAAACATGTCTTCTAGCTTCCCATGTTAAAAGTCCATGCCCAGCATCATGGGTTCGTATTCCGTACTCAGACTCAGATCAGGGCTTCAGCCTGCTGGATCTGCCTCAGAAACTGTCCAGCAACACAAGATGGAACTGCCAGCGGCAGCAGGATGCTTCTAGGATCACCCAGCGGACTGCCAACATGGCCAGTTACAGACCACCTTTCCACCAGGTTTACAACACACCAAGACAAAACGCCTCCAATGACAGAAAGCAATTACACCTTAAACCCAGGGGTTATGAGAATAAAAGCGTATCATTGTTTGGATCCAATTATGTGAAATACAGATCACCCAGGTTTGCTTTCATATCTTTTCCTGTCCTTTTCCTCTCCACACCCACTCACTGATTCTTACACTAGCTGGGTAGGCATAGCTATGCCCTTGGCTACAATAGTTTGCAAAGTATTTTAATGCTTGAAGTATGAATGTTTAAGTATTGTCCACCCACAAATGCACACAAACAGATCAAAACTAACCTTCATTATGTGTCTAACATGAGTAAATATCACCACTTTCATTTCAGAAAAAAATGCAGTACCTTCCCTGACTATGTGCTCTCTTTATCAACTGTAAGAATTCATAAAATCTGCTTACATTAACATAAAAAAATGAGGATGCAAAAGAAATACGTAAAACATCCACTGAACGCAGGCAGATTTTGCTAAATTCTTCACTGACATTAATATCAGTCAAGTTCATCTCTGCTGAAGTCAGCTGAGTTACACTAATGTGAAAAGAAAAGCAGTCCCATCGCTTTTAACTTGGGCCCTAGTAGCACAGCCATCCATCTACTGGAAGGAAAAAGGAGCGGGCACTCAGTCATGGTCCAGACTGTTACAAAGGTAATAAAAAATGCTGCAGGCTCAAAACTAGAATTCATAAAATCACCATGCATGTACATTTGGAGCCTTCAGTTTCACAGCTGATCTCAACAAAAATGGAAGATGCCAGAGCATCAGTGCTGTTTGCTGTGAGAACAGAAAGCTTCTAAAAAATATGCGTTCTTACCAAGCACGCAGTCATGGTAATGAGCAGTGGCAATACCGCAAGAATCCACTGTCATCAAAAGTGTTCTCAAAATAAAGCATAGCAACAGATTAATTTGCATGTCAAAGACTATCATGAGACCACGTACTATTACTGCATGACTCTGTCCTGATGACAAGGACTATAACCAGAACAGAAAATGATGTGGATGATACCCACATGAACAGCATCAATAGCTAAAGAATTATTTCTGCAACTGGTGAAAGACAGCAAAGCAGCTGATCAGCACTCTGATGATTTATTAGTGCAGAGCAATAATGGGATTATATCCTTATCCTATGCTACTCTTATTCTAACAGAAACAGCTAAGATAGGATATGACAACTTTCAACATTCTAGGAATGTTGTTTTTTTGTTTTGGTTTGGTTTTTTTTCCCCAATAATCATCACACTCAAAAAAGAAGAGAAAGCATAAATATAATTGAAATAGTTTTAGTTTTATCCTCTGGTTTTGGACCTTGTTTCCATTGTTTATTTAAACACTTGCTTCCTATGTTTTCTCTTGAGTTTTATTAGGATTATTTTACAAAGATCTCCCAGAGGAATACTTAGTCTTCCACCTGTTACTGGAATTACTAGGACCCAGCCTGCTGGCAGTAAGTCAGCCGCAGAAGCGTAGCCCTTTGCAGAGGGCTTTTGTGCTGCTTCATTTTGGTATCAGCTACCACCCCTGCCTTGCTATGCATACACAGCCAAAGGAGGCTGCAGGCAAGCTGTATCTGCTGCAGGACCCCGAAACTCTTCCTCCGATACTGATTACAATTTTGAAATATGCAGAACTGCCTCTCTTCTCCTCTAAACCCAAGCTTTCTTTTCTGCACCATCCTCTCCTCCCTCTCTCTCTCCTACCCCTCTCTGGGTTTTTGTATGAGTAATTTTATTTCTCACCAAATGCCCCCTCCACCACTCTGTTCAACAGTATCACTCACTGCATTTGTGGGATCTCATTACAATTTTACAACAGTACACTTCACAGGATAGTCCCAAATTACATCGTTAGCTAGTACTCCAAACACCTTGGAAACGTGGCCAATCCATCCATCAGCAGAGCAGGGATCCAGGACCCCAAAATGCCCTTGATAACATTTAAGCATGAAAACCGCTATAGATATAGCAGAGTAGCATGTCAGGTGGAAGCCCAAGAAGCTAAAAGAAGAAAATCTCAACTATTTAAATACATCTTTCTATAAACTGCATGAACACCTTTTTTTTTTTTTTTGGACACCTGTCTTTTTAAAAATATATTTCTGTTTTGACGTCCCAGTTCTGAGCAGATTTCACTCCTGCCAACCCACTGTTTGTGTTTTGAATACCTCAGAACAGACGAAGTGCTGGTCCAGAGACAAGAAATCCTCCAAACATCTGTCAAGCACTTCAGCCCCAAGAGCCGAAAGCAAACTCCACCAGCAGCTCTGCCCATCCTGCTGCACTCGGAGGCTGCGGGAGCTGTTCATACGCCTCCGCAGTCGGCCAGGCGGTGAGGGATACAGCACGGCTCGAGCCACGGTGGTACAGCGGTGGTCTGAGACTCCCCAGGATGTGTGGGGTGGGGCAGGGAGAAAAGTTATGGATAATTAAAAGTCCTGGTGGTCCTACAGCGATGCTGAAGAGCAGAGTTGTTGAGCATCCCATATCACAGGTAGGGGCTAGGAGAGCAGAAAATAGGGACAGATCATCCTCATGTAGAGAGCACGCTTGTGATTCAGCTGTGATTTTAATGAGACCAAAGGCTTTATGCTGGCAGTCTGCATGGATCTTTTACTGTGGCCCCTTGAGCATCTCGCTACCTCCTAACCAGCCCCTAAGCCCTCATGGGATGAGAAAAGGCTAGGGGAAAACAGAGACAGGAGAACTAATGAGGAAAGGGAAAGGGTCTGGGGTTGAAAAATGGATGGAGAGGGCCCGTGTGGATGACGGTGAGGAGAGAACCCTGGCACGTCCCACCAGGGAGCTGGTGGACCCTGCCCAGTGGTGCTGTGCCTGGGGCATGGGGTAAGGAGGGAGCAAAAGCAGGGCTTGTCGTGCTTGGGGTCTCACTCTCAGTCTGCCGCCTCCTGGTGCCATGGACGGCCAGCGCGGGCAGGGTCAGGAGGACCTGGAGGACAAGGTCCTGTGGCTTGGGGAACCCTAGGGCAGGCTCTTCCACAGGGAATGAGCTCCTGAGCTGGGGACACGCATGCAGAGACTCATGTTTAGGGAAATGAACACCACAACCTAAGGTACAATCCCCGCTTAACAGGCTTTTGTGCCCATCGCTGTAGCCTAATATTCTCTACAGTCTTCGAGATTACACTCTGAAGACAAAACCATGCTCCAGGGCTGAAAGGGCAGATATCTGTCCAGTCCTGGTGCACTCTCTTTCCTAGATATGCAAAATAACCAGTGATGTCTGGAGCACATCACTTCCAAAAAGCGTGCTGCTCATAAATGACAAGAAACAGTGCTCAGGTCAACCTTCAGCTAGATAAGTCTAAAGCTCTGACACATTCTTCTTTTAAATCAGCAATGCCCTATGCAGTGGCAAATCTGTTTAGCACTTAAAACTCATGAGTACCAGTTTAAGAATCACAGCTAAGCCCAGTTCTTCTGCTTGACCCAATGGGTCCGACCACTGTTTACCTCCTTTCCTCACATGCCAAGACTGGTCGCTGGGGGGTCCACATCCCTCTGCATCCCCAGTCTTACACACACACTCAGGCTTCAAAAAGTCACCCTTAAGTATTAATGTAATGTGTCTGTATATTTCAGTAACCTTTTCTCACGTATACCCAATGCTGAGAAACCAGATATAAAGACCAGGAGGTATACAGCCATTCAGCGAAGGCGTGGGTTTTGGCAGATGGGGTTAAAGACACTGTCATATGACTCCCATTCCTGTGTTGGAGGGTTAGCGCAGCAGGCAGGAATCCTGACATGAACTCATCAAATGTCATTTCTTACTGAGAGAGGGTGGATAGTGGTCCCAACCTTGCTCTTATGACAAAATGAGCTTTGCTTTCTTTTCCAAGCATTGTATTTTGACATCAATTCTCCATCAAAAGTAAAGCCTCCAGCAGGTTTCCTGGCTTTTCACAAGATGCCAACCCCTTTAGTGTTGCCTGTGAATGTGACACATACAGTCAATATAATCACAAAGCAATGACGAGAGAAAGAGAACCTTGAAAGACCATTTAGAGTTACAGCCTTGAAAAAAGGAATAGGATAAAGAATGTTTTCCTAAGTGGTAAAGTCATTCCCAAGTCCTTTAGCAGCATTTGTTTGCTTGTTTCTTCACAGGTGTCTCACTGGGTGAAACACATCATATCCGTGAAGATGGCGGCATGATTAGATTCCTGTTGCTGTCTCCAGAAGAGGGACAGCAGAGAGCAGCAAGAGACATGGATAAAATAATGACACTCATATTTAAATTCACCAGCAACTTGAAATTAATGAGTAGTGCTGCAACCACATTAGGCTTGGAAAGAAAAGACAGATTTCAAATTTTATCACCTGTAACTAACACTGTTTTATCTAGTTGCTTCTGCACCTTAGTTATGATAGAAATGAAGAAGAAAAAATCTGCACAGAAACAATTAAATCATATTTCTATGTGAAAAACAGTTCAATTATTTAGGGAAATTAAAATAATATATTAAAATAACTTGAAATGGATCATCACAGCTTCATCAAGCAAATGCCTTAACTTTGATACGGGTAAATAGAATATTCTGTGGTGAAGTTAGATGAAGAAAAACATATGTAACTGATAGAGTGATCCTGGGATTTAATGTCTATTTTAAAAGGTAACAATAGTTAGAAGGCTGTTTTGCTTGATTTCTTAAATAAACATGTCTCAATCTTTGTGAAACAAAAAACGAATAAAACCATAGCTGTTCATTAGTTAAAATAATTCAACAAGGGAGATGGTAAAAATTGAAAAAAAATGGAAGAAACTGGGACAGGGTATCAGCGTGATTCTGAACCAACCGTACCTCAGGAAGAGGGATAAATCAGAGGTTAAAGTTTCATGTTAAGTAAGGAGCTGAAATCTACCGTTGGCTCTATCACAGGCTCCTCATGTGACCTTAAATAGGGCATATTCTTTGTGCCTCCATTTCCCCAGCTGTACAGTAGGAAAGATAACTTTGATTCTGTAAAGTGCTTTGGTTTATGAATACATATTTTAATGTCAAGCTCAGCACTCCCAGAAACCAAATAGCTTCTGCTTTCCAAAGTGGAAGCTGTTGGCATGTGAGAGGAGTAGCACTGGGCTCTGAAAGGCCATTGTGAGCTCACATTCAGTTTTCAAGGACCCTCTGTGCTCAGGTAACCAGGGCATAAGTTACCTCTGACTTGTATTTCATACCCAGAGATTACTCATATTTTTCAACTAATTATTTTTTCCCTGAAAAAGCCAGTAACTTTCCCTTATAGGAATCAGATCTCTGGTCCTCTGCTGCTTTGGAGATTTAGCTTGTCATGTGTGGTGCCAGTTAGATACAGTTTGCTCCTCTTAACCAGAGCTTTGAAAACGGTGGTTTGACTCCTGTGGCTCATTGTGGAATTGAAATGCAGGTCAGCCACGTGGCTTATCACAACTTATAATGTTATCTCTTTAACATGCTACAACCATCTATAACACCTACTGCTCGCATCTGTCAAGGCTTTCATGTATATATGTGTGCATACACAGACGTCTATACATGTATATGTATCTACCACCATTCATATGTTGTCTAAACTAGAATTCTTTATAGTGGTATTCAGCAAAGTGTGAATGGGTCATAGAGATCATTTAAAACATGGCTAAGCGGAACCTAGATGAACCCTCTATTCATGACTATCTTAAAAGCCAAGACCCGCTCGGCTGCCAGGTTCTGACAGACCGAGCCATCCATCCCCAGCATGGGCAGCAATGAAAGGCAGGGTGGGCACCCAGCCCTCCCAGAGCAGCTGCTCCCTGACACAGGTTACAACAAATGTATTCTGTCCTAAATGCTGCTGGTCAAATCTCAGCCTGAAAGAGAAACCCAAATATCTTTTCTGTTAAATACCTCCAGTATTTAAAGAGAAAACAAAAGGGTATGGGGAGCGGTTCAAAGTGGTGGCTGAGGATACAGCTAAGTAACTCCAGTCATTCTTGCATATGTCATTAGATGTGTGATACTAGGCAGACATATAAACAAGAGGAAGCTTAGTCGTCTGTTTTTTAAGGCATGAGAGATGTCTTTAAATGTTCCTGAATTCAATGCCTCTTTCAGGCACAGATCTCAAGTTTGACCATAGGACAAACAGCGGACAAAAAGCCTATCAGCAAAGTATCCTCTCTCTTCACCCTGAAAAGGAACCTATACTGAACTGGTGGTGAGCTCCTTGGATGGAGGTAATCAGGTCCTCACAGCAAGAAGACAGCTTTAGCATGAAATCTTTAAGTCAGCAAAACCTGTTGAATCATAGAATCATAGGTTGGAAAAGACCTCTAAGATCATCGTGTCCAACCATCAACCCAACACCACCATTCCTACTAAACCATGTCCAGAAGTGCCACATCTACACGTGTTTTGAACACCTCCAGGGATGGTGACTCCACCACTTCCCTGGGCAGCCTATTCCAATGTCTGATCACTCTTGCAGTAAATAAATTTTTCCTAATATCTATTCTAAACGTCCCCTGATGCAACTTGAGGCCATTGCCTCTTGTCCTATCACTAGTTACTTGGGAGAAAAGACCAACACCTGCCTCACTACAACCTTTCAGGTAGCTGTAGAGAGAAATAAGGTCCCCCCTCAGCCGCCTCCAGACTACACAGCTCCAGCTCCCTCAGCCGCTCCTCAGGAATCCATTTGATTCCTGGACCTCTGTTGAGGAAGAGACTGCTCGACAATCATCAGCATTCCAGAAACTTGCTTTTGCTTTTTCATCCCTTTGCATCTTGCTGGTCCCCACTGATGTTGCACGGCAACTCATGTATTATCCAAGTTCTTTTATTGTCACTGTTTTTTTGTTCCTGGTTACTACTTTGCTTTCACCAGCTGAGGTGTTTGAGATGTTGCAGAGGCTCACTGCAGCATGCATCTGTCAGCTCTCTAGCCTGTCCTTTTTTTGACATAGTCTAAGAGACACTTTACTTGGGCATCTGGTTAAATATAATTCTTTCCTCCCCTCTGTGAAAGTGGGAGTTTTCCTTGGGTCACCAGTAGAATATAAAGGGTGGATGGGATTTCAGACAGAAGAGAAGTCTATATGTAAAGAATTGTGCTCTGGGAAATGGGAACGCTAGAGACTGGTACTAGTACATACAGTTATGCATACAATCAGTTTGCAGGAACATTAAATCATTCACTATATTATTTTTAATGTGAAACTTCTCTGTTGCACATTATGCTTTATATGCCTGCAAGTAGTTTATGATAGCACAAGAATTACTTTAGGCAGACATTCAGCAGGAAAAGCAGAAAAAATACCATTGTTTCAGATCTCGATTATGCAGATTGGCTTCACTTGTAAGGAAATTAACTCTATGCCACAGCTGTGGGGACTAAAATTATAGAACAATCGATATTTTGAAAACTTTGAAAATCTGCCAAAGGAGAAAATTACATGATTGAACAACAGCTTTTGTAGAATGAAAGTAAAATATTTCACTAATGAATTTTAGTGTTTAATTGTTGAGTTTGTTCTAATATACCCAACAATTTGTCCAACCACACATAGTTTAGAAATTCCTGTTAAATAAAGAACAAATGAAAAAAAGTCATTGCTCATTTTCTAGGCCTAATACATAAAGCAACATTTTACTGAACGTTTTAAAATGTTCCTTTAACTTTTCCCTAATTATTTTGAGTTCTGTAATACGTCTGATGTGGGGAAAAAAACCCCACAAGACCCATCCTGTACACTGTTTTAGTCCAGACATAAGGAGGAAACAGAGGAAGCCTTAGGAAAAAGTAGAATCAAAAGTGTAAAAACTACTTTGAACACTTTTGAAGGATTTAGGATCCTTACAGATTCCATCTATTAGAAAAATAACTGTTATGAATAGTCCCAGGACTATGCCTTGATATGGTAAGAAATTTGTATGCTTTAATACCCTGAAAAGGGTGGCAGCAAGATAGGACCACTGATGGTGAGCAGTTAGAAAAGAGCAGCTAGATGAAAAGCGGTCTGTAAGCCCATACCCAGATGCCCTGGGGACTGAGCAATCAACAATAACCCAGAAGCTACAGAAACGCAACTTGATAAGAGTTTCAGTAAACTGACTTCCAGATTTCAAATCTGCTGATATGGGGATGATTCACATTCATTATACTTGAATTATTCCGAGCACCTTCGAACTGCCACCTCGAATGTCACTTCCGTCAGCTCAGTCACTCATTTTTAGCATTATTCCTTCACTTCCTCCAAACAGAACAACACGATGAAATAAATGTGCTGCATCTAGTGTATTCAGGTTACACAAGTAACTGACGCCAGCAAGGTTGGTCATATAAATTCACCGCGAGATTGCTTTGGAAGAGACCTGTACTAAAGGATTCAATAGCTAGGTAATCACCTTATCTCAGTAAAGGGAAGAGAGAAGGAAAAAGTTATATTATTTCTTTTTCCATCAACACTTCTCTCTTATTTGTGGAAGATAGGAAGTTCTAGCTGTTCATGAAAACATAGAAATTAAGCAAAAATAGTGTCGTATTTCATAAAACGGAGCAGTTGTCAAGTTCTATCATTCAGTTATTCATCATTGCAGCTACCATAACCAGAAGCAAGCACCTCACAATCTAGGACAGCCATGCTTTCTTTGCTGCTTAATACTGCAGGCAGTGCCTCATACCATAAACCTACCATTCATTATAGAGAGCAACTGACAGCTTCTTCCCCTAAGGAGGCCAAGATTACTTAAGCCTAAAATGCCATACCCTGTCAACACAGGTGTACAGGAAAGAAGTTCATTTACTGACAGGCTTGGTAATACATAAAAATAGCCACTGTCCAAAGATGATAGTCAGAAAAAAATCCCAAACAATTAAAACCAACCAAAAAGTTTTGACGCTCAGCTGATAAAAAGTTACTAATTCTCCATTTGTTTCATTGGGGCTATACTATTTAAGACCTTCAGCAGATAAATTGCCTCATGCATAGCTTGCAGACTGTTTAGTGTGTGGGCTCTATAGCCACAGAAAAACATTTGTAGGACATGCTTGCCGTGTTTTTGCCAGTCTCTCCTCTTGTATAGCCGTGATTGAAATACAGCGCATGGTACAGTGATGTAGGGATGCAAGAGGTCCGATGTACAGCAAGCATCTAAAATGACTGTCTTTGGTTATACAAAGGTTTCACCTAGACCACTGAACTCCAGCTAATTATGTGCATTCATTCTTCACGCTAACAGATCCCTTCAGTATAGCCCCTTTCAAGTGCTGGTGTCAAGCACATCATTTGTAAGACAGAATTTTCTGAAAGAGAGGCAGGTTTATTATATAGTGCCACATGTACAAGCAAGAAGTGAGGCTGGAGCTGGAAATTCGTGTGGTGCCTTCTGTTGTGTTTTCTCCTGATTTAAGCTCTGCTTACTTGTTTGTTTTTTTTTTTACTCCTCTGTCTCCCACTCAGAGAAATGTCAAAAGTTTACAAACCACCTGTTTAGTTAACTACACTTTGTCCATTTTAAGTCAGAGCAGGAAAACATTTGCTGACCCAGATGTATAAATTACATCGTTACCTAATGAACTGTTGCAGAAGTCATTTGAATGTAGCTGACTTTGTGAGGAGCGTGAATCTTCCAGTGATTTAGACAGGAGTAGTTCAGCGTAGACAATGTTAATTTAGAGATGAGTCATTATGTTCAGTACCAGTCTGGGGCCTAATGATTTGATTCAAATTAATTTAAATCACTGGGGAGAAAAAAAAAATAATACTTAAATTACAAGTACGGCAGAATATCAAAACTATCTCTTCCAAGATCCAAAGCACTTAGGGGCTTGTCATAGCTAGGCTGAAATTTTCTTTTTCATGTTGCATCATACGTGTACAATCTTGCTCAAGTGCAATGGTACAGATTGCATTTGTTAGATTCACTGCAGCCCCATAGGCCCTCTGAAGCAGAGACGTCTGGGGTTCAGAAAATTTTTATGCCAACTGGAGAAAGTTTTCTGCCACTCCCCTATACAGGTGATATTTTGGACTAGGCAAAAAGAGAGGCAGGATGGGACGAGACAGCAAAATTCTAGCTGATCGCTGATGCTAGAGAAGGGAGGATGGAGGGGAATAAACAGGGATCAGAGTCACATTTTTCTCTTCTTTGGCTAACATGATGGAGAGCTTCTTTTAACACTTTACTGCGGAAACAGAATAGCCTTGGGTTGTCTTCACATACATCAGGCCAAACAGACCCAAAGCCTCTGGGACCTACTGCTTAGATATATTTGCTCCATTTATGTGTTTGTGAACTTGTGAAGTCTGCAAGTGAGATAAACCTTTCCACGCTAGCAAGCTGAACCAAAGTCAGCAGATTATTTATTTGCAGAGGTGGCCCTGAGTTAGGCAAACAGAAAGACAGTGCTGTTTAATGTTTCTTGGTAATGTTTTATTCACTGCATCTCCTTCCATGCCTACCCTGGGGGAAAAGTCACGCATGTACTTGCATCCAGCAAACCAGGGAGGAGAGTGGGATCAAAGCAGTGCATTGGGTTTATACAGCACTCTGGGCAAGGGTCAGTTTAACCCTTGTGAAACTACTACCATGAGCCACGTCATGCGATGCTCATCTATAACGCACCTTCGGTACCTTTTTTTTTGTAATTTGTTCCATATAACATTCATGCCCGGCTGTCAGTATGATCTCTACAAACACCCCGCTGTAAGGGGAATATGAAGCAAGGGAAAAAACCCACCAAGTTGTTGAGGGCAGAGCAGAGATACCTTCACAAATCTGCCTTCACCAGAAGCTGTTTGTCTCATGGGTGCTTTGATCCTAAGCTGCTGAAGGATACTTTATTCTCCTCTCCTTCAGAATACCTTGAGGGAGGATTACTTCTCTGTTTACCTTGTAAAGATCATTGATAATAATTCAGGTGGAGGTGCAACAGAGAAGTTCTTTATGCCTCTGCTTTTGCAAATTATAAAGAAGCTTTTTAGTTAGGAGCTTGTTCACTCGCATTGTAAGTACAGGATTAAATGCATACCAACTCAGTGACCTGGTGCCTTTGCACTCTGAGCCACATGGCTTGCCACGCTCTTGAATTCTTGAGTGACTGGTGACCTGATGATACAGGAGATACAGCCTTTGTTCACCATGCCAGAGCAACTTGGACTCCAATCCCAAAACAACAGGATTAGGGGACTAAAATTAGCTGCACCTATATAAACTAGGCTGGAGAAAGCAATACAGGACTGTGCTTAATAGTTTTGCTTTTGTTGCTGATGCTGTCAACAGGTTGGTAGGGGCCGGGAAATGACTTAATACTGTCACTTTCCTGCATCTCAGTTTCTCAGTAAACTGGAACTCACAATATTAATCTCCTTTGTGAAGCACTGATGAGAAGTGCCACATAAAATCTTTTCTGACCATGTGTAAGAGACAGAATTTAAGATTAGCCCACATTCAGGCTGACTGGTAACCATACGTACTCTTTTAACAAAAGTCTCCACAGATGAACATCTACAAAAGACATTTACTGCAGCATATATTCCTCTACAAAAAGCTAACTTTCAAATGCTTGCTTACAATTCACTGACTGCATTGGTTCCTTCACTTGGTAAAAATCAAATTTCCCTCTAGCTCCGCTGCATTATTTTCAACTCTTCAGGTTCCTCCTCTGCTGCAGCCTGGTCAGCACATCCAGCCTTAGCTTGTGCAATGCACAAACTGTTTGCATGCTTCACTGTACTCACTGAGGCTTCACAGCTCTGATCACAACTCTCACATGATTTCCCATGAAAACATGAATGACCTAAACCTCAAGCTCAGGGTCTGTCCACCTCCGCACAAAAAAATGCTACTGCACAAACACTGTCGGTGGCTGCATGACCTATGGCAGTTAGTCCAAGAGATTTCATAAACATCTGACTTTTGTTTTCAGCAGCCTATACCCAATTCATTAGGAGAAGCTGGTAAATGTCAGCTCTAGAAACAGGACAAAAAAATGATTCAGTTCCCTCTGTATAATCTGTGTAATAAATTCAATAGGTGTCACTTCTGTGGAAGGGTCTATATACCTCAGCAATAATTTGTCACCAAGAAACAGTTTCAGGGCGTTTCACAGTTGTGTGTCAGTGTTTATTTCAGGCCTTATCTTCAATGAACATTTCTTGCTAAGAGAAATTAATTCCTTGCATCTGTCACTATAGGAACAAAGCAAATGCACTTTATGTAGAAGGCCCATTATTCAGTACATTAGACACTGACATGACAGTTCTCATCTCACCATTGCACACAACAATAAGTAACCTCACTCATCACTAAGATTTGCAAAATTTAATATTATGGGGATAGGTATATTCTTTCTCTTTTTTTTATTTTTGGTAGTACTTTCAAATATTTTAATCCTGATGAAAAAAACCCAACCCCAAACCAAAAAAATCTCACCCTTCCAGTAAATGCTACATCACCATTTCAATTCAGCATGAGAGATTTAGGCAATGTGAAAAGCAATGGTAAGAGAGAAAAATAGCAGAGGGTTATTAAGGGGTCAAGACTTCTAAACTACACTGAAGTATACTGGAAATTATTTCAAATGAGCAGATCTGTCAGCAGCATGACTTTTGCTCAACTCTGACCTTTTAATCCTAGCCTGCCCTCAAATATAGTGGCCTAAGCAAATTCCAAACCAAGACAAGTTGTTGTGGACAACTTTCTAAAGGAAATAATTAGATATTAAAAATTCAGTTATACCACCTCAGGATATCATTCAAAACAGGGGAAAGAAAGGAAATGCTAGAAATGCCAGGAAAGAAAAGCAGACAATGATTTGCTCATCTGATGTTTACTGCAATGAGAAAGAACCAGGGAGATTCACATACAGGAGCTTTTCAATCAACTGGAGGAAAATGAAAAATGGAGGAGGAAAAACATTATGTTTATTCTTTGTGATATGAGTTACTGGCTTCCTGAAACATGAACATACTGTACAAAGCGCTAGGTGATGAAATTACACAAGTGCAATAGCTACATTATACACTCTGAACACTTGGGAAAAATACGTATGCACAGAACAGTCACTGAAATGAGAGAGGCAGTTCATTCTAGCTGCATGTTGCATTCGTTTCAGTGATGCCAGCAAATATATTAATTCTGAAAACCTGCTTGCTAATCATTTTAAGCAAACACTGGAGAAAACTCAATTGGGATGCATTTAAGCAGGCACCACAGGAAGCTCATTCTGGGCAAAGCTCGCAGAGAGGCAAAGAATTATTTTCATCTGATTTGAGACAGAAAAAACATCACGTGACTCAGAAGTCCAGTCAGAGCTAACCAACATGATGTAAACTGTAGATCATCGCAGTGCAAAAGACCTCTTTTGCAATAAAGATATCAGCTGCTAACACTAGAACTGTGATGCAGAGCAAGCTATTCTGCATGTCTCAGAATTAACAATGCCCATTTTCTTAAGGGTTTGTGCTACACATTCACATGTAGTGCTGCCAGACTTCACAGCTGCAACCTGCCTTCAGCATCTCCTGCTCCTGAGCTATGCTGCCGTTCCTCCTTCCCTTCCTCCATGTCCTCCAATCCTTCTGTTGTTCCCCAGATCTCTCCTGAATCCCTCAGCTATCGATTACACTTCCACGTATCATGTTATGACCAGATTTGGTCTTTGCTTATGGGTGGTGGGCATAATGGCTTGGGTTGGTTTTTTTTTCCCTTTATTAGGCACTAATAAGACCTTTTCTCCTCCCTTGCAATCAATTTTCACTCAATACATACGAATCTATGTTTTTGAGACATCCATGCTCTTCTTAATGTTAGGGAAAATTAGCAAACAGATTCAGGAAAAAAACAAAGATTCTATTCCAAAACCAGGCTACAATGAGCTAGAAAACCATCAGTAAGCTATAGCTATATCAATGATTTTCTCTTTCTATTTGCAACCAGCCTGGATTTTGCAATATATATAGCTTAAATTGTTCCACAGTTTTCATTAATTAAACCAGCTACTTTTTCCCCTCATATAAGCTCTTGGAAGACCCCCAAAGTCATTCTGTCTCTTCTGCTCTCGACAACCACGTTATGGCAGCCTGGGATGTATCCACACATCCTGTGCACCACAGCCCCTCTCACCAGCTGTGGCATACAGACTTCACCTCAAGTGTTTACGTGCAACACTCTCTTAAAGTAACCTCAATTTACCTGCTTTAAACAAAAGAAATGGTGTAAAGCAGCTTTAATCCTCTTTGAGAGAAACAAACTCCTCAGAAACGTTGGGTTTTGATCATTAATATTGCACTCATCTACTTGAAATCTAATAGTTAAATATAATTGTCTATTAGCTGCAATTGCACTTTTTTGTCACAACATTTTTCAATAATCTATCTCAGCTCTGAATTAGCAAAGGCCACTGAATGTTTTCTTAATGACAAGCATATAATCCCTGAAGCACTGTGCAGCTGTTTTTCTCCCTCCTGTTTAAATTTCTAAAAAATATCTGAAACTATGAACGATGGAGGAGTTGTTCTGGGGCTTGCTGAATTTCCACTGTTTTTTAGCAGCCTCCATTTCTTTAGCTAGATCTTGAGTCATTCCAGAAACATCCTAGCAGGTCCTCAGCCAGGATTCCTTTGGATGACATGATCACAGTTGGAAAATAAGATGTTTTTCTATTTCCAGCAGAGTTTCATTCACTCCAGGTTAAGAAACTGCTGTTATTTCCCCTTTCCCTTAATACTTTCTTGTACATTCATATACATTTCACAGTCCTTTACCTCTCTGGTCCCATTACTCCATGAGCTCTGCAGCACAGGCTGCCTCTCTTCTCGGGCACGACCCTCTCACCTGGCACACCAAGGAACCAACTTGGCTGCTGTCTCGAGGTGTGACCACCACATACATCACCCAAACACGTGCAGATGCAGAAGTGCAGCCAGTCTTATTTAGAGGGGAACTTTTGAAGAACACAGATAATATGGTGGCATTTTAGCTGCTTGGAAACCAACATATTTTTAGCTTCATTTAATTGGATATTTTTTTTTTTTTATGAATATACTAGTTTCCAAGTGTCTGAAAGAAAAAATATTATTTTCCAAGCCAGTTGGAATATTTCTATTCATCACCTGAATTCACGTTTTCTATGCTGGATTAATATTTTGCCATTCTTATATGCTCTAAAATTTAAAATTCATTTCTCCCCCTCTCCAACTGCTGCCAAATGCGATTTCTAGTAGCTTAAAAATCCAGAAACAGGCCATTGGTTCAACTATATTTTATTGTCTATTGTTTAAATCTGATTATTTAGTACCCCTGGAATAATGACAATGGATTTATACATATAATGATCATTTCATATTTATCTCCTTAAACTTGTTTTTTCATAATAGCCTTAGCGTTCAACAGTGACTGTCAAGCCATTATCCAGTCACAGATTCATAACACATAATTTGACTAAAATTATTACAAAAACATCGAAAGGGTTTTTTTTCATCATGTTTTACCAGAACAACAACAATCCCCTCCTCCACAACAATTCACACAGAAACGCTCTTTGTTTGCAAAGCTTCTTTGTTCTTTGTCCTGTAATGCTTAATTAAGGATATAATGGAGAATATTATAGTCATTTTAGAGTAGTTTGGAAGTAATGATGCCTGAGGCAAAGCATGGAGTTCTATTTAACTCAACATACAAATGTTGGCAATGGCCTTTGCAAATGGACCCTGTTGCTATCACAATTTTCAGAAATAATTTGTTGTTCCCTTTGCCCCCCTCCTCCCTAATAACTGCACTTTTAAATTTCATGGGTGGCGTGCATCTCAGCGGGATAAAGTTGGGTTTTGTAAAAGCTTATCTTTCTCCCTTAATAAACAGCACGCCTTGAAGTCACTTTACTTTGGCATAAAGTTTGCTTCCCAGAGGCACTTGACTCCTATTGCAGGTTATCTGCCACATCTGTCAAGTTCGTCATGTGGACTGCAGAAGCATGATAGCCACTTAAGCTGAATAAAGATCTAGAGGTGATTTTCCTCCATGAATCAACTAGCTAATTTCCATGAAGTAAAACTGCCGGTTTACGGGTTTTCAAGAGAAAGAGCTCTTACCACCTCAGTCTGGTGCTGAGGAAGACCAGGGTTGGGTGGTGACTAAGCCGCAAGGCATAGCCGTGTCAGACCATGCTGTGAACACACAAACTGAAACAAGGATACAGCCGCTATCAAGTTGCAGTCCCTGGCTGGCATCAGCATGGTTTGCAGGTCCTGGCGACAGGTTTGCACACGGATGTTTTGTCCAAGCTTGTTCTCCTGTTCTATAGTCCCTGCCTTCCCCCACCCCCACGGGCTCTACTGAGGCTAAAAGAGGAATATATTTAATATATATAGCCCTATTATAAAGGTTTCCAACATATATGTATTTCTCATTTAAAGCATGCTTTCATAAAGAATATTTGGACTGTAGTAAAATAATGAGTATTCTAGAGAGAAACTACACACCATAGGTTGGCATGGGGGGAAGTTAGGTACTACTTCTAATGGATATTTTAAATTGGGCTCAAACTCAATTTTATTAATGTTTTTAGCAATGTAAAGAATAAGAATAAAAACCTTAAATTCTCAATTAAAGAGCCTTAAACATGCAAGTCTGCTCCCACACATTTCTTTAGGAGAAGGAGTGCTGTAGTGAGGTGAGCCAGGCTACGTGCTGGAGCAACAAAAGACTGTCCACACTCCAAAACATTTGCCCAAATCGAAGCAAGATATCTGTGTTTCATAGTAATTTAGCTTCTCTATCAGAACTGGTACATTTTGATGCATAAATCTGTGCCCTGTGAGCTGGACTGTGGCCTTTAAAATCCTTTTTCCCAAGGCACGGCTGCCATTCACATGGCAGCTAGGTCCACTCTCTTCTGACTAAAGGCAGGGCACAGTTGCACGTTTCGTACTCCAAGAGTTAATACATTTTGAAATCTTTCGTTAGTGAAATAGTACAACCAATAGGCCCATTTGCAACCTTACACCTAGAGAGAGAGGTCAGACAAGGTGGAAAATGTCTCCAAATTCTTTTCCACAGATAGGACACAGCCTTAAAAATATTAGTAAGTTAATGAAATCAGCAGCAAAACCTTCAGAGGAGCTTTCTCAGATGAGCCCTTAAAAAACAAATTTGAGTGCTGTGCAAAAGTCAAAATGTGTAATTTATCCGGCACTCCCAAGCACAAGTGACTAGATAAACATGTCCCAAACATCTGGAAATGCCAACCTGAGGCAAGCATGTGCCCAACACAGCTAAGGCTCAAGGTGCGTAATGCAAAGGGAACAAATTTGATCACAACTGCGACTGCTATACATTTTTTTACCTGCCCTTGTTGATCAGCTTTGAAGTGCTTCCCCTCAAAGCAAGGCCATGTATTCATTTTTTATTTTGATTTTTTTTCTTTTTTCCAGACTGGCATATTGCTTCTTAAGCTAAAGAAATTAAATAAAATTTATTTTGGAGCCATGCACTCCGGGGCACTTCACATTAAACGGTAGACACTACAGGCAACTAGATAGCACTAATAGCACCTGAGGCAATTTCCCTTCCTATGCTTCTTCTCAAGTTGCCAGCTGGAGTCTGGGCTAAAAATAGCCTTGCCATGGCAGAATAATGAATCCCAGTGATAAGTGTATTTCGCAGCAATGCAATGAGGTCATTATCTATGCGTTAATGGATGAATGGGGTGGTAAAGGGAGGGAAACTGTTATTGGGTGGTACAATAAAAATGCAGAATAAATGAAAGAAATGCTAACAAATGTTACTCAAAAGGGTCTGAAAATCATAGCCTGCTTTCCTGTTTATGTTAGTGTAGGAATAATTTACATAACATTAAAAATTGAAAATACTCGTAAGAAATTCTTCTTAGCTGGCAATTCATCTGCATGAGCAATTACTGCTTTCTGGGCTCTGTGAAATTATTCTGTTTTATCTACAGGACATTGCAATAATTGTATCATATATCCAATAGTTACAGTACCACTAACAGTAAGGGAAGCATATTACAGAACTAATCTACCAAAGAAAGCAATAAAACAAACCAAAAAAACCCCACACCAAAGAAAAATCTCCAGAGGAAGTCACTCGAATCCAAGAGTTCTGAACTACCTCTTGCCCAAAGTATTTTCCCCCTTCAAAAGTTCAAGCAAATAACGAAGAATAGCATTCCTGCATTCTCATTACCATGATCTGAGTTGAAACAGTAGATCTGCAGCTACAGACAGTTGATTTAGAGAGGGGATAAATTTAAGACTGAAACTACCTTTTAAAAAAAAATAATTATTTTTATTGCTGCTGTAATACCTAATATCACTAGATCCAAAAGAAGTCAGTCTTTTTACCTCCTAGCCGGTTGATTATCATCATTTGATGTAACTTGCCTACTACTGGCAGTTTAGCAATTCCCCTCTTTAGAGGCCAGCTGATCATATCTTTCTTCATTGCCCTTAAACACATCACTAAGTTCGAGAAAGCACATATTAATACTCATATTTAAAGCTGACCCTCATTTCTATTTATTGAGGAAAGAGCAGAGAGGTTTCCACCTGGGCAAAACATCCTGGAAGATACTTTGCAAGACAGTGCACCAGTGAGATAGGACACCATGTAGATAAAGAATACATGTAAAAGACCAAGAAAGCTGATGAGAACAATTAATGAATGATATATTTAGCCTAGCAGGTATAGGAGGGGAACTTGCACTAGAGCACTTGCAAGGGAGCCCTTGATCCAGGAAAGCACAGAGCCGGATAAGTTTGAATTGAGCCGCCTGCTTAGGCCCAGCAGCGAAGCTTAATTGCTTATTGTGGAACACTATCAGAATGCCAATTTGCCTGGTTAGAGCATTTAATACAGCACGACTTTATGTCCAGGACTCCCATGCATTAGCAGAGAAAGGCATGGCAATTAGGTCTTGCATAGAAGTACAATATATAATAAGCAGGAGAAAAACTTTTGAGGCAGACCAATTATCAGTAACACACAATGTAATGACAACGTTTCAGACTAAAGAACAAAGACAGCCCCTGATCCTGCAAGCATTTATGGTCCTGCATTTCTCTACCACAAGTAATCTTCTTGGGACTCAATGAGACTTTGCATAATAGTAAAATTAAACAATATATCATAATTTCAAAGGCACAGTTCTGAAACAAATACCATCTCCAGCCTCCATTCTGTTTGCAGAGCCGAGGAGAGAAAAGAAGAAAAAAGAAATCAGAAGACTTCTCTGATAAAGGTTTTGCTTTTCCCTCCAGCTGAGAAAGAAGAGAAGGCATTCTCACCAGATGAACTGCACAAATATTAACAGTCTAGTGATCAGGATATTTTCAAGTTGAAGAGGTTGGTATAGATTGACCTAATAGATCTGGTTGGACTGCACTCACCCCATTTTTGTCCCAGTTCCCTTTGTCTGGAGAGAGACCAGGACAATGAGTTAACCTGAATCCAGGTATCTGTGTACACACCATAGCCACCTGCAGCCTCTAGGTTTCCAGTGCAGCTACTTAAGTCTGCGCACGCACATTTGTTTCTGCTTATATCCACTCCAAATCTCTCTTTTTTTGAGAGAATTCCTGCTGCAGAATTTTTTAGGCAAGGAGTTTGCCCCAGATGAATGCAGCGAGCAGACTGAATAGAATCCTTTTGTCCATGTACCCTGTACATCTGCTGGAGCTTCAGATGATACAACAATTGGGCTCAGCTGGCAAGGCTGTGTCTTGATCTGGGGGGTTGACAAATCCATCTACAGTAGTCTGTGACCCAGCCAGCCACTTGTAGAGAAGACCTGCAGTGAGGGCTACGGAAAGGGCCACAGGTTCTGTCCCTGTGGACAGTGACTGAGTTCACTAGACCAGCTTAAAACCCCAGCAAAGATGGGTTAGGTCTGCAACACCAGGCTGCATTGCAGTGGTTGAGGTGCAGTTTGCTCCCCTCTGCTGGGTTTGACATAGGGGTGCTCTCACTGAACAGCCAGACAGAAAAGAAGTGGTAATGTCTTACACAGCTGCAGCTATTTTCTTAGATGCACATTAGGTAGAGAGACCTGACAAGAAGAGATGCATCATCTGAGGGTGAACACATGAAGGTAACACTAACAGAGTTTCTTAGATGGTGACATAGCACAAGTCCAGCTAAAGGAAACCTGAAAGCCTATGCAAGTAGAGGCATGCAGCTGTGAAGAACTGGATTAAGATGAAGATTCACAATGTTACCTAGTAGCTTTTTTTTCCAACCTTGAAAGCCTGGGCTTGAACTCTGCTGTCAACTGTGATTTCAACTTTTAGTAAGTATAGGTTTTGTCTCTGGCGAGTCTGTCAAACTTTGAATGTGCTATTTTGGTAGATACAGTGAATAAGAAAAGGGATGCAGAGGCAATGCCTCTCATAACTCAACTCCAGAAGAGATGCCGAAGAAAGGAATTTCAGTATGAAATGGGTCAGCAACAGAGGTTAATGTTCTTAAATTTGGTGTGTAGAACCAGTTTCAGTAGATCCACAGCCAGAGTTTTCTCTCCAGGCTTCCCAGCCTTCCTGGCTAAGCCAAGATTTTAATGCTGCTTTTTCATCTGTGATCTTGGGGTTTTCATCTGTGACTGGATTTTTTCCTCCTGCAGTCTTGAGTTACTGCAAATATTAATATAGCGAGGATGGAAGGACCAGTGCTGAACAGGAACAATTACTAAAGCTTGATGGTTAAGAATCTCTCCCTATATGTAGGGCATGATTTGAAATAGTTGATACAGTTGTAATAGAAGATCTACCCACACATTACAGTCACAATATCAGGAGGGACAGGAGATCACTGGTGCACACTGTAAACAGACACTGAGAAGTTATACTATAAACAAGACCTGAGATGCAAACCTTTAACAGCAACAGTTGATTAAGCTTTCATGCATCTAAACATGAATTAATAATTTATTCACTCTTTTCAAATATTTGTTTGGCATAAAGAAGCATCTCCAAGCCAGTACCGATTTTTACATTTTTAAATATGGTAGTGGAAGACAGCTTAAAAGAATTTGGAAGACAGATTAAAAGAATTTGCCAGAAAGTCAAATTAAAACCCCAAGGATATCAACACTCAAACTACCTACTCAACCATTCTTACTTCTTCAAAGATTGGCAAAAAAATGCCCCACCCAAATTTAATTTTAATATACTCTACACAAATGGTTTAAGCAACAATGTAGCAGTTTCAAACTGGAGAATAGCTCCCGGAAAGAAAGAAAAAGTTTTGAATTTATAAGAGCTGAGAAATGGTTAAGTACAAATTTACTGAAACACAGTTGAATTGATGCTGTGCGCAATGCAGCATGAAATAAGGGACAGAGAGGAAGGGAGCATATTAAGGAATTAGAGTTTCCATTACAGGCTCATATGAGCCCATATCAAGTATTTCTCTTCCTTCAGAAATTTTGCTTTCAAGAATATTCATGCTGCTTGGTATGAAAAAGACCCCAACAAACCTGCTCAAAAAATACTTAGCTTAATATTTTCTTTCTCCTCATGCATGTCTGATGCAACACTGGATATGATCAAGTTACATATGTCCAGTAGAGCAAACATATGACATGCAGTAATATCAGCACTCCCAAGTACCAAAGACATAGGATCATGCATTAATATTATTAAATTGAGGCAAAGTTTTAATACTTCCTTTCCTAACACTACTGCAGAACGCAGCTGCCACTTTCCCAACTTTGTTTCCCATTGACACTATATCCATGTATAGCCACTACCCTCTGTTCTACCCATGTTTACTATAGTTTCAGGCCAGGCCCTCTCTTCACCATCTCACATAACAGATGAAGGCTTCTTTACCTTAATTTCTCCTCCAACAACATTGGAAGAGAAAGAAGCGAGAATACTCCCTGCACTGGAGTAGGCAGCATTAATTATGGGGTACAACACCTGCTGGGACAAAGTAAGGAAATCCCAGAGAGAACCCACGTAAGCTTCATAACTGGAATAAATGCAGCACATCTAAAAGCTATTTGTAAATGGAGCCAAATCTGAACACAAAAGTATATCTATCCATTCAGCAGCATGCAATATCGCATTCCATTTAAGGATTGCGCCCCTGTTGATGAAATTTTCTAATTCAAGCTACTTGATTAAAATTCTGTGACTAATGTATGCTTTAGATGAACAGGTCAGCTGCATGCAAGGTATCGTCCAATACAGATTTGGATAGATTTATCCCATATTGTATTACAGATGTCGCAGCCAGACACTATCAATACCTCACATTCTGAGCTTGTGCGTCAGTCAAGCACTTATTAAAAGGTGAGACTGTTTGGGGAATTTTTCCTCAGTGACAACAAAACAGTACACTTTCAGTTTCTCTAAATACGTTTATTTGCCCAGTTAAGCTGCCTAGCTTTATTGCTTCAGAAAATGTAAAATTCTCCAGTGTCTCTACCTGAGATGCCACGTACCCCACCTTCTCCCACGCATACTGAAGCTGGCATACAGAACAACTCAAAAATGTCAGAAAAGCAAGTCAAACTGAAGAGACCTCACACCACAGCCTTAGATGTTGCCCATATCAAAAAGGTGAGCCTATTCATGTGCAGTTATTCTTGTGGGATATGCTTCCCTGCAATACCAAATCCTAATGGCTATATAAAGGTACAGGTAAATGACAGTCATACAGAAGCAGCTTGCTCAGATTTTACCATAAGGGTAGATGGATAAGAGGAAAACCTGTGTAAGTGAATTCATTCCCTGCATGTTGCATCTACACACAATTGTCTCTTCCCTCTTAAACTGGCGCAAGCCATAGAAATTAGAGCAATCCTGAAGACAGATAAATTTCAAGTATGCAGCCTTATGTAGCGGACACAAAGCAGTCCTGCATCACTGTCAGGCTCTTCTTCAGTTTAGTTTACCATATATTTCTGAAACTAGTTACATTAGCACTTACTGAAAGAGTCACTTCAGAGGGGCGTTTTTCCCCAGTCACTGTAGTTGGTGACATAAGTGTCATGGAAGTTTATCCAGTTTAAGTTGTGACAACTGCTCCAGCATCCCTTTCAATACCATGAAGACAAAACGCTTTGAGCCAAGAGCCTCAGATCTGATCTGGAGATAGTACCACCCAGCCCTCATAAGCCATATCAGACAGGCTCAAAATAAGCCTGACTAAACTTTTGTCTAACAAAGCCGGAGCTCAGGGTCAGCTACTGCAGCCCCCCCCAGCCAGCAGACATGCTGTTTGTGATCAGGTCCTCGGCCACTTCGGTCAAAGTTACTGTGCCATAAAAATGTGTAGCACATTGGAGAAGCTTTTGTTCTATGCTTGTAAGATTTATTTTTTAAAAGACAAAGTGTGAGAGTGTGATCCCTTGTAGCATCAGCTGAGCATTATGAATCCACTGTCATTTTTGAGAGTATCTGATTAAAATCAAGAAGTCTATAATAGCAGCCATTACTTCAACATGGAAATTAGGGGTATTGTTAATTCTTTTCAATGTGTATCAGTTCCCTTCTAATTGGATCTATATTCATTACTGAAACTAAAATTAAAGAACAGCTATGAAAGGCTTTTGATGTCAGCTGTATATATCATGCCTTGAATTAAGTTACAAAAATGGTTAATGCATTATATGAATCTTTAAGTACCTATTTCATTCCATTTAGTTGCACATGTCCTGAGTACCAGAGTGCTCACTGAGGAACTGCACTAATGCAGCAAACTTTTCGGGCATGTAAATGAGTTTTTTCCATTTGAATTGCTGAAAAATGCATAGATCGTGGCACCAAACCTCCCTGAAATCTGTTGGTTTAGAATTGATTTGTCTGCCAGGTACAGGAGTTGCTCAGTGAATGAAGTGCAAGACAGTGAAGAAATAGACCCTTTGAGTTATTGCCCATCAGAAATGCCACAAGAAAATAAAGTAAAAGCTGTCTGAACTTGGATAAGCGTACTATGCCCCAGCCTCTGCTAACATTTTTTCCCCCAAAATAAAATGGGGAATTAAAAACAGAAAAGGGGGGAAAAAAAGAAGAAAGGAAAAGCTTGTGCTCACTTCCAGAAGACATTTATGAGATAGAAAATTTATATCAGAACTTCCCCCTTCTCCCAGCTTAATTTTTCTTTTTTTTTTTTTCGTAGTGGGTCAAAAGGAAGAAGAAATAAGTGTATCGTACCAGCCTTTCAAACTGTTGAAACCTCCTTTCTCCAACTTTCTGCCATTGAGCAGTAGTAGATGACCATTTATTCTCATGCCTTCAAAACCTAAACCCAATAGCATCCTCTCTGCCCACCCAGTGGGGCATAAAACCAGGCAGGAAGATAGCTGAGTAGTTTCCCTTACTCAACTAATCCATACTGGAGAGGCAGAAGAGGGAAGAAAAGGCTACCCTGATACTTTGGTTTGCTCCCTTTTGAATGCAGTCCCATTTTCCAGATACCAACAACCAGCATTTCAGCTAAATGGACAAAAGAGACAGGTTCTTCTTGCCTGGTGAAGCTGGTGAGCACAAGGAAAGGGAAAACAACGCAGCAGCTGTTGCCGGAGGCAAGTTCGCTGCATTCTGAGCTATAACGGAATGATTTCAGCAGGAGCTGGCCAGAATACAGGGGGTGCAGTCCAGAAACCCGCTTCTGTCTGTGTGTTATAAACCAGTATTTCTCAGCAGAGAGAGACCACAGATCTCTTACTTGAATACTCCTTCTTCTTTAGCCCAAGAGTCTTTACTGCTTACAGGCCCCTGAGAGGGGCTCTTAAGGGCTTTAGTAAGGGTATCAAAACATGCTGGTGCATGTTACACCTTAATTTCTGCCTGTGAAATTACTAGAGAAGGCTATCCCTCTGGGAAGGACTTTTAAGGTCTACAATCAAAAAACATCTGTTTTGTTCAGGTACTTTCTCAGGAAAGCCTGGAGCAGACCAGCCTTTGCTGGACTTGAAAACAAATTTAAAATAGTAAGATACTTCTTACAAAGTGTTTAAAAAAAATCACTGTTCCCCCAGCAAATCAGACCCCATCCACCAGCAAAATACAAGTATAATTTCCAACCTGAGCATCCTTTCCTGCTGGAAAGCCAAGTTCCTCCCTGTATGTGAATATCCTGCCTGAACCTTCCTGTAGCCAGCTGAAAACGATCAGCAGTAACAATTGTTCCAGCCTCTGTATTTACCTCCTCTGCCTGTCCTTATCTTGCCTGCTGCAGATTTACCCTTTCTGACTTTTCAAAGCAGCACACCTGGCATTTGCTCAGCCTTTCAGAAAAGAGGTGGACAAGCCATTCAAATTTTATTTGACCAGGACAAAATCCTGAAATAATTAATGTAGACTAAAGGATACCTGGCTGAAGAAAAGGTATATTCTATTTATGTCAATTATCCTTGTTATAGTTCATCAGTTTGCAGTGATAAAAAGCCATTAATGAGCTTTGTCACTGATAGCATTACTTTCTAATCTTAATTCTTTTAGGATTATTAGCTTTAAAGCCACTTGCATGAAGATAAGTTAATTTATACTAAAATTAAATTGAGAAGTAATGCTTAGATGCAGTAGTATCTATGTAATAAAGCAGCACTACAAATATTTATTTAATAAAACCCACTAGTTCATTTGCTGTTATTCACAACACCTGAAAATTTGTTTCCTAAAACGTCTTTTTAAATAAATCACAGTGATACATACGGAAGAAGTTTTTTAAAAAAGTGTTTCATCACATCCTCTAATTTTATATTGATCTCAAAGTTTGTTTGAACTCTGTTTGTTTTCTCCAGCATATTGAATATTTTTCCTTTCTAGTCATTGTACTTCTTGGATCAAGGACCCCCATGGGGAGAAAACCCCACCTTTCTTCTCCAAGAACCTCCTGACAGAAATAGTTCTAATAAGGAGAGTTGACTAGAGACATATATCACAGAATCACAGAATGTTAGGGGTTGGAAGGGATGTGTGTGGGTCATCTAGTCCAACGCCCCTGCCGAAGCAGGGTCACCTAGAGCAGGCACAAATGAGGTCATGAAGCATGTAGCTGTTGGAGGCAATAGGGCAGGACATTTAAATTAGATTTTTTGGGGGGGCTGATCATTGGATATTTTTATTAAATGAGAAATGTCATCACTCTGAGCAATAGGTGCTTATCTGAAGTATACCTGATGAACTTGAGGGATATGCTACTCTTATTAGCAGCAGTACCTTAGTAGTAAAGGCTATATCCAAGAAAGGCATACAGGCTTCCCCAGTGATTCCAGAGTAACTTTAGACCTCTGAAATGAAATCCAGAACAGAGAGACAAACCTGCACAGTAGGATCCACGTATCTAGATTTAAGCATCTACCATCATTTTAGACATCCCTAGGCTTGTGGGGTATCCACACGCAGTTAGTAGATGTAATAGGTAACCTGTGCCAAGCAAGATACTTTAAGTAATAGCATTATTTTAGGTGCCTTAAGGTAGTCCACAAGTCCACCTATATTTATACTCCTGATTTTCCCTCTCCCCTACCTCCTTGTTCAGTACACAGTTAATTAGATATTTAAAATTAAGATTCAAAACCACATAAATGGCATAGACAGATATTAAATAGTACCCCAAGAAGAAAAGTTAAGTACAGGGCAGAACAGAAACATCACAAGTAGTTAAATCAGACTTTAACCTCTACATCTGCATATTAATAAGCTGCAGTATAGCATCTTTGCATGGGATTTACCCGGCTGCCAGACTCACAGAAAATGTGCTCGCATTCCTGTAGGGTTTCCTGGCTGTAAGTCAAGGAGAGATACACAATGTCCTCCACCACCATGCAACGCAGTTGCAGCCTCATTGCTGCAGGGCTCATCCTCAGTCCTCAAAGATCAGCTGTGCCCACATAGCTCCAACTGTCCCGTGGGACCAGCTTTATCTTGCTATGCACTCAGGGGCTGCCTCCCACCTCAAGCCCCCTGTGATCCTGCAGCTTGGCTGGATGTCCCAAATCAGTGCTTGGTCACAGCCACAGCCTGGGAACTTTCACATTAAACATGAGCGGTTTGGGGAGTTCAGGCACACCCAGAGTTACACGGGGCCATTGCTGAGGAGATAGCTGTGAAAATGTCTTGCTAAACTAGGGAATGAAATGATTCCACCCAGAAAGATCTGCTTGGAAACTTCTCTGCTGCAAGAAAAGTGAAGATGTGTAAAGCAAAACAGTGCTTCTCCCCCCGCTCCCCCCCC
>Ga0065711_1029958_pt1 | contig 34232 bp, 21 predicted proteins | sample Hoacrofraction12_FD_59098 | JGI IMG/M metagenome (GOLD analysis project Ga0065711, IMG submission 59098) | Hoatzin crop microbial communities from Cojedes, Venezuela - Epithelial fraction 12 v2 (version 2) | ecosystem: Host-associated > Birds > Digestive system > Esophagus > Crop | place...
CCCCCCCCACTGTCTGTGAGGTGCCAGAGGAAGAACAGCCATCGCCCAGCCAGCATGCACAGGGCACTTGTTGCCCTGCCGTGCTCCACTTTTTAAAGGTACCTTAATATTCCCTCATGGCCAGATTATATCCTCCAAATCTGGACCGCACGGCATCGACTCACTCCCTTTGCACCCATCGCTCAGGCCGTGGCTGCAAGGAAAAGGCAGATGTCTTCACCAGCAGCTGAAGGGCTCCCTAAATGCATCCCCTTGTGATGTGGCCGTTGCCTTTCACAGAGCCAACACAACATGCTCACGAGAGGTTTGGTGTTCAACACAAATGTGACCATGTGAGCAAGGCGATTCCCCCCGCTGCTTTCTCTCGCTCCAAGTTCCCGTGCGGAGGCAGCGCATTATGGGGGTGCCAGGAGCATCCTTCCCTTGTCACCAGCTCTGGCTCCGCACAGAGGAATAATCAGCGGCAACAAACATCCCCCTCTTTCTTTGAAGACATCTGGCATGCACTGGGCAGGGTGAATACGGCAAGCTGGGATTTCCTTCATTAGGAGAAGCGCACAACATTATTTGGGCCATATCTAAAGTTTGTCGCTTATGATTTTTGCATATGAATGGGAATTCAGGCTTTGGTCCCTGGCAGGACCCTCATTAACAGACAGCTGGGCTTTAGAAAAAGGGGGAAAGCAGAAAGAAAATAGATGTTTATTCTGTACTAGGGCAAATTTACAGGAGGGGAATCATCTCCTATTCTCACTGCAGCAAACACTTTGCTCTCTATAGGGTCTGAATGCATTCACTCATCAAGGCGTATTGAGTAGCTGCTTATTAGCGCAAGCTCAGCTCCCTTCTGCACCGCTCAGATACGCACACAAATGTAACTCCTCAGCGTGGCAGGCCTGGAGAGATTATTTTGCTTTGGGGAGAGCACAAGATCACATTTCTAGAGCTTTAACTTTGATTTGATAAAGGCTCTCATATATATTTTTTAATGTATTTTATATTTTTATACGTTTTGTCTTGTGTATATATATTTATATTCTCTCATATATTTTTACAACCTCCCTGCGTGCCATCACTTGTCAAAGCTGAGGAGGTTGCAGTGCCCTACAGTAAATCTTCCTGGGGAATAAAAAAAGGGCTTTGCCAAGGATCAGCTTCAAATGAGGACAAAATCAAGTCATATCACAGGGCTAGTGGAACAAAAAAAAATAAACCCATTTTTTTTCCATTCAACTTCTGATTTATCAGCTCCTACAAACTCACAGCTTCATCAGTGGGACGTTTCCGCAATGTAAAAAATAACCTGGAGCACAGCTACTGTCCTTTTCATCTTTCTTTTAGAAAATGAGACACCTCCTCCCCTTGAATAGGCAAATAATATCAGCGAAAAAAGAGATTACACTGAGATAGCCCTCCTCTGCCATCTCTGGAGACCAGATGCCCGTACAACACCATTGCTGATGGAGGGCATTTCAGCTCACTGTTCACCTTCCTGGCGTTCGTTCTTTCTTCAAGAAAATGTGCCTTTTGCCTTTCTTGCCTGTTGAGGGGTTTTTTTGGCTTGAGAGGAGCCTGGTTTCAAAGGGAGCTGTGCCACATTGCACAGCCTCCTGTTGCAGCACTATGGCTGCAAGGAAAGGGCCACAACCTGGTCCTTCCCTTCCTAAAACTCAGCTGTACTCAGACTTTCCAAATTTACAGGGAGGGAGAGATCACCAGGATGATCAGCTAGGGTTTTTTGTCTTATTGTTACATCCAAATCCACTTTAAGCCATCAGGCTCTATCTCCTTCCCTCTCCGCCTGCCCCCCTCCCCCCCCCAGCCCCCTAGCCTTCAGCCTTTTTGGGGTGAGCACATCCCCAGCCAGCAGCTTGTAAAATCCACAATAAGGTTTTTTTTTGAAGGGAAAGGAGTGGCTTTAAATAACTAGGATGTGATGCCAAGAGGACTCCCAGCATCCCTGGGGGGGACCTGGGGGTCTCAGCCACTCATTACAGGGATGCTACAATTGCTGCAGAAGCCGGGCTGCTTATCAGCCGCTTATTGTCTACCACCATGAGGATCACCGGAGCGTGGATGATAAACTAGCAGGAGGCAGGGCTCTTTTCTGCCCCCATAAGCGCTGCGGCTAAAGACTAGATCTGAATGCGCTCCCTCGCCGTAATTTATTTCTCCATTATGCTTCTGACCTGGGCCCTGGCTTTGCAGCTATCGCTGTCAGCCTTTTGCCCCTCTGATTATGCTAACAGCAGCACCTGAATGCTAATTGCCTTCCCTGATGAAGAAATCACCTGATTTGGGGGCATTAGGGAGGGATGGATAGTGCGTGAGGGCTTTGGCCCTGGCTGGACCCCCCCAGATGGAAAGCATGGGGACTCTCTGTCCGATGTCTCTCCAGCTGCTGCACAAAATGGGAGGGCAGCACAATGACCCACAGCTCTTAGGGCTGGGAGAGGGATGAAGTTATTGCAGGGCTGATTTCTGTTCCCTGAAGCAACTATTCACATTGATTTGGTAGGCTGCATCCCCGGCACCACCCTCCTAAGAGGCATCCCAACCTTACCTCTGACAGAGCCACCAGCCTTTCCCCGCATAGATTTACAATGCATTTTTTTTCTTTTTCTTTTTTCCTGCTGGGGTAGGAGTAGTTGATGCTACAAAAAGACCTGTGATTTTGGCTCTGCAGCCCTGTTCTCCAAACTCTGGGTTTCAAAGGGGCGAAGGCACCTGTCATGCCAAGGGAAGGACCCACAAGGGCACGTTCAGGGCCAAAAATCACCCAAAATCAAGTTTTTGCAAGTGCTGAGCAAGCTAGTCCCTGTGCGCATCCAGCAGTTCACAAACCCTGGCTACAGAAGCCTGCTTTTCCACCATGAAACACTAAAAACCCCCAAAAAGGCCATTGCTTCCAAGCCAAAGAAACATATTCCTTCCCCACCCAGCCACTGGGGATTGACCTTTAGGTCTGCGAGCAACTTCCAAGCCCAAAAGCTGCGGCCAAGCCAGGATGAAGGCTCTGCCCATGTTTCCGCTCTGCCTAATTTCTCCTAATTTCTCTCCAAATGCATGTTCCCGGCCACTTTATTCCCATTCAGTCCGCTCTTCCCCACTTCAATGGCCAGCAGCTGGCTGGTGGGATGGATCTCTGTCCCTTCTGCAGCTGCCCCAGCATCACCTCCCTCCAAGCCACCTCCCCAGGATCATGAATTGAGGCCAAATGTTCCCTATGCCAAACCTTGATGCCCCATGTTTATCCTCCCCACCTGTCCCAAAAATGCCCCTTTTCAGCCCAATCCAGTCTCACTCCTGGGCTACTTGCTGCCATTCATCATCTATCACTTGTGCCCTAATCCTTGTCTTAATTCAAGCGTTTATCCCTGCGTGCTTCTGCATGTGCATGCATACATATCCATCCAAATCCATCCACACACACATCTGCTTTCCCCTCCTCCTCCAATATTTGGGTCCAGCCACCAGTTTTATCCCACTTGAAACACATTAGCCAGCCCAGCACTGCTGAGCTCCTACACATCTCATAGAAAAGGCCTGCAGGACACCGTTTCGCCAGCATTTTTCCCACCGGATGGGAGAGGTTGTTTCCTATCTTCTTTTTTAAATGAACATATCATTTCCCTATCTTCTTTTTTTTTTCAATGAAATACCATTTTTACCTCACACGCCCTTTTTCTCAGCAGCTCCACACACTGTATTTCTTGAGGAGTAAATGATTAAACTTTGGAGCCTGGAGTTTCGTGTTTAAATGTCAAGCTTGAAACACAGCACCTCAGAAGAGAAATCGATAGGATTTCAATTTTCTTGTAATAAATATGGCCTTTATTGGGAGCAAACCAAGAAAACGGCTGGCAGCCTATCTCACAGTTTTGCTTTTTTTTTTTTCAGCTTGGAAGATTTCTTTTGGTTTCATAGTTAAAAAAAAAAAAAGCTTTGAGAGAAATAAGTTATCTTCACCACCACAAATGTGCTGCTGCCACTTAGGGGGAAGCTGAAGGAGTTTTGTGGTCAAAAAAATCCCAGTTAGAGCTGCTATGAGGTTATCAAAGCAGCACGCCAGTGTAAGAAAGCATCTTCTTTCTTTTATTTTACTTTATTTGTTGAATATTACTAGTAGCTGATGCTACGAATAGCTGAGCTGACCCAACTGGAAACAAGGAAATGATGGGTTAAGAGAATCACCTACGTGGGTGCTATGTTTTCCTCCATGGCTGGCTTATCGGCCTTTCCAGGAGGAAAATAATGAGCCATACATTAACAGGTTATGAAAGGTCATTGTGATGCAGGGGTCTGCAGCCACCAAAATCCAGTGGGTCCCAAAGGACTTGTCCCAAATGCTCCAAAGGGAAGTCCTGTTATAGAGGCAATGGGTATCCTCAGCGAGCGTCACTCACCCCCACCCCAAATTTCTTCAAGGCTTTTTCCCCAGAGACCCTGTGGCGTGCAACACCTGCAAGCACACCCTGGTTTGCTGTCAGGGGTGCAAAAGGAGCAAAGGTTTTTCCTGGCCATGCTGCTCCGGCTCCTGTTTCCTACCTGATCCCAGCCTGGGATTTCTTCCCCGACATCCATCTTCATATACATGAGGTTTGAGCTCTGGCAGCAGATGCATTATTAAAAATGCACAGTTGGAAGCACACGTGCACCTCTTGAGGGGACTGCCATGGGACATGCCACCTTTGCAGCCCTCCCCCCCTGCATCCCTACATTGAGTTTTCCAGCACAGCCATTTTTTTCCTGTCTTACCCTGTTTTGAGCTGTTTCTGTGATGCCTCAATGCCAGTTCACTTTCTGCACCGACCTGGCTGCTGGTGCAATAGTTTGTCCTAGCATCTCCCCAGGTCCCACGTCGCACCCGAGGCAGTACAGATGAGGTGGTCTCTCCCGCCCCACCCATCCGTTTTACCAAGCAGGTACGATGTATGCCCTTCTCCAGCCCTCACGGTCCAGCTCCCTCCTCGCGTCGGCAAAGACGAATCGCCCCAGGATCAGGCCGTGGTGTTTCAGCTGCTTCTTAATGCACTCGAGGGTAACTTTAATCAGGCCCTGTTGACTGGAATAAATCTATCACATTCTTTCATCTCTTCTTCTGCTCAACGGTCCCTTTTTTGTGGAAGTATTCAGTCACAGTTTATGCATTGCATGCTATTTATGCAGTTCAGCCCATGAAAAATACATGAAGAGTCCCTCGCTCTTTCTCCCCACGGCTTCATAAATCTTGCATCGCTTTCTGCACGGCAGCTCGGCTTCATGGGGTGATGGGGAGCAGCTTCCCTGCTGCTCCTGCCCTGGGGCCGCAGCATCCCCTGGGGATGCTAGCACTACAGGCTTGAACCCTGCCAGGCTGGCAGAAGACAGGGGATTCAGAGCCTCCCCAGCCCCATTTTTAGGTTATTGGATAGGAAAAATAAGAGAGACGTGCTGTTTCACTGCACTGCAACGTCACCAGCACTGGGGTCATCTTGCTCTGCAGTTCGTTTTGGGTTTACTGAAAACAAGAGTGATGCAGAGAATAATATTACCCTGTTCATGGCTCGTTAAGCATCCTCAAGAGTTGGCGTTTGCAACTGAAGATGCAGCTGTGCATTTACTGCAGGAATCACTGTGCAGAAGAACCACCCGAAAGATGTCAGGCACATGCTTAAGGACCCACTTTGCAGGTAAAGCACCCTACGTTTCTGAGCAGGTAAATTAATGAGTTGGCGGCCACAGAGTGCAAGGGCCTCTTCTCACACTGAGCCCAGCGTCGGAAAATAAGTAAACTCCGATTTGAGATTTGTGTGAGGATTGGTCCCAAACCAAGGACGGCACAAAGGCTCAAGGAAATTGCCTAATTCCTTAGTTCTCACTTAAAATGGAGCATTACAGAAGGAGTTTGCAGCCAGCTCTCATCTCTACTGGTAGTAGTAGCAAGTTTTGTCCATCTGCATCCTAATCCCCTTCTCCCTCCCGCTCATGCTGGCTGAAGAACAGGGACAGGAGGCAGCTGCTCACATGGATGTGTCTTCATGAGGGCACCATCCCTATTTCTATGGCAGCTGAAATCAGGGAGACCATGTTAAACACCCTTCTTCCTCAAGATTTTCACTTGCCGCCTTTCATTTTTTCGCTTTGAAGCTGCTAGAGGTGGTGAACCTTCCCATTTTCCCCATGAGCCCAGGCTCGGCTGTCCATTGCTTCCCCATCTACTGCAAAGCTATTTCGCTTTCAGGCTCTTTAGTGAACTTTCCCCATTTTTGTGTTTTCCCCTTAGCAGGCTCTCACCTCCATGAAGCTATCAAGGATGCTGCCTACATGGGGCGAGTTCAAATTGTTTTTAACCCCTGTCCTCAGAGTCCCGCTGATCCCTCCCAGCATCCTTCGCCATCGGGGTCCAGCAGCAGACAATCCCGGGCTGAAGAAGAAAACACTGCATGGGGACTGGCACGTCAATCCAGAGAGATTTCATCCGAGCTGCTGACAACCTCAGCATGCTAACCCAATTGACCTTGTGCTCCCTTTAATACATAAAGCAGTGTTCCTCCGCCATCCCAGCCCACCATGCCTTTCCTGGCCAGGGTACGAGCACAGCGCCCATCGACTGCCGTGGCTGCCCACGACGTCGGGAGAACTGGCATCCTCATCCACAGCTCTCCCTTTGTTCTCCAGCAGTGGTCATCTAGTGGGAGCCAGAAGATACTGCCCACCCCCGCCTCCATTAGACCTTTCTCAGGCCGATCTTTCCCCCCTCGCCCCTCAGCCTTCCACACCCATGGCTTTTCTCACCTCTCTTCCTCATGCCCTTTTGCAGCTTGAGGTTGCCCCCAAACCCATGGTGTAGGGAAGGAATGGGGTTGGGGATGTGGTGACGAGCGCTCTGGCGGGCCATGGGTCTGCTGCACTCCCCCCACCCCCCCCAAATCAGAGAAAATCAGTTGGGGGGGTTGGGGAGGGGGATGGAAATCATAAAAAAAAAGGTATTTCTGAGGGATGGGCAACGGAGTGGCTAAGGGCGGCTCTGGGGCTCAGTGAGTTTGGCAGATGCTTTGCCCCACAAACCAGACTAAAAAGCAGATTTTCCCCCCAAAATAAAAACAAAGGAAAGAGTGAACAGCCTGTAACAAGGTAGGATGCCTTCACATGGGGACTACACTTCTCCCTCATCCCAGAGGCCAAGCCTGTGTTTAGGAGAGAAAAAATAACGAGGACCTATTTCCTTTCCTAGGGGAAAAATCCTGATGCTTCGTGGAAAGCCGAGGGGGCACGCGTGCGTGTGATCCACAACTGGATGTCGCTGTTAGTCAAAGGTTTTTATTTTTATGAAAAAATAGAAAATTTCATATCTTACACTACAAAAAAACCCATGTACACAAACAAAATGCACAGAGAGCATCCAAGGAGGTGGGGGGGAGAGGTGGGGGAGAATGGGGAGGAATAAATACAGCAATGCTACAGTCTCCTACGAGTTAAAACGCCAATGCGAGGAGCTGAGACGGATGCTGCGGTTCTGGCAGCGCTGGATGCACCAGCTCCCGCCCTACCTGCCCTAAGGAATTACAATAAAGGACTGGAAACTAAGTGTTACTCGTAAGACTGCTACTGATGTATCTTACACACGCCTTAATGACTAATTTCAAGACCACAGTAGTCCAAGGAATCACAATTTCTTGACCACTGGGACTCCTACATTATATTCAACACTGAATAGACAAAAAAAAATTTTACCTTCATTTTTTGTTCTTCTCGCTGTTAACACATAGAAGGAATAAATAAAATTTTAAACTGATTTTTTTTTTTTCTTTTTAAATCAGTCTTCCTTTTTTATGCTCAGGTAATTTTTCCAAATGGTAGCTACACAATGAAAAGGGGTCAGTCTACACAAGCTATACTCAGGAATACTTCCGTCTCCCAAAATGAAAAACTATATCGAAAAGAGCCTTTTCACCTCCTAGACCCTTTGAAATACCTTCCTCACAAATAACAGCAAACTATACGGGGAAAAAGTATTCATTGGACCAGCCACAGCAGTAGCAACCTGGACAAACAAAGTGCTCAGACTTGCTGTAGGCAGGAAATCCACCTACAGCCCTTACAAAGAGCATAACCAGTGAAATATTACCGTCATCTCCTTCTGCTGCACCCCAATATATACGATCATGCCCAAAATAGAGAGTATTCGTAGTTCTTAGATGGGAACCGAAAAGCTGTGTTGTCTCTGGAATTTGCTTATGGACATAGAAGCTGTAACTTTTGGACCCTACTCGTTAAAACACCACTTTATTTTACTTTTAGGTCCAAGACAAAGCCTATCATACAGAGATCTGTAGCAAGAACAGCTCTTGAAATAAATAGAAAAGGTTATTTATTTATTTATTGGAGGAACTGAGAAGAGGTGCCCTATTTACAAACGCAGTCTGGCTTAAGAACAGTTTGTTTTCCACTAGTTCATAATTATGAAGGTTACTCCAGCATCTGGTATGCATCCTAGCCACACCGCATACGCCTTTAAAACCCCACAAATGGTGAAACGGGGATTTTGCTGTTAAAAGTCCATGAAAAAAGGCCAAACCCAACTCCTCCTGCAGAGCCAACAGGTAAGGAACAAACGGAGATGACTGGCAGAAAGCGCTGCATATTTGCTAATCGCATCTCTCTCGGTGCGGCTGACGGCTGCGGGTGGCGACCAGACAACTCGTCCCAACGAACCGAGCTGTTTCTGTCTTCCTGCGGGTTATTTTCCCAAGTGCTGCAGGCAGGGAGGCACAAATAATCCCAAGACAGTGCTGCTGACAGCTCTAATAATCTTATTTATTATACGACAAATCTCTTCTGTGCACCGAACTTGTTATGTCTTGATTCCCCTCCCCCCTCTTTTGTGGCCCAGTGACTGCCAAAATGAAACAACAGGATGAGAAATCACACCGTCAAGGTTTGTCAGACCTCGCCACGGCTCCTCTCTCTCCAATTTCTCCCAGTTCCCGAGGAGCCTGGCAGCAGCTCGCAGAGGAGGCGGCGGCGGCCATTTCAAAACAGGCAAATATTGCCTGAAGAAGCCCTGCTGAAAGCAAGCAAGCCCTGCTGCCAAGAAAAAAACAACAACCCAGCCTTCTCCTCCTAGACCTTCCCCTTTTCTTTAGAAACCGTTCTTTGTATCAAATCTCATCCAAAGGCTTGGGGGAAATGGAAGAAAGCCCTTTGAAACAGCTGAAGGTGGCATTCGACACCTGTCTCTGCAAGATGTGAAGGACACACTTCTGGCAGTGGATGAGGTCCTCGGGCTCGGCTCTGCAGCGTCAGGGATGATGGGAGCTGCGGCAAGTCCGTATGTCGATGTTACCACCAAGGAAGGATGCTACAAGATGCTACCCAACCTCTAAGGAAGCAATATATCTACAAAAACAGCAAGCACTTGCCATTCGCTGAGCCATTTTTAAATCCTTATCTTTAACCAAAGCCTTCACAAAAAAAAGCCGAGCCTATGAATATGAAATTAATTTCACTGATTAATCTATAACAAAAGGAGGAGGACAGCCTCAAACTGTTTCTCAGTGGGATTCCCCAGGGATCAGCTTGCCCTCAGGTCCCTCTGAAAACAGCAGCTGTGAGCTTCAATAGACATGTCGAACGCCAGCTACAACCAAGTGCTGACCCGAGACATGCCAGCCCCAGACGGATGAGACCTTCTTGCCTATGGAATGCCACTGCTGTGACCATGTTGGGCTGCTCTGCTCTTCCGTCCTCTCTGCGCTCTCCTCCAAAGTGTCCAGGTCCATACCCAAACCAAAAATGCCCAGAGAGACAACCTGGGACAGCACAATTCCCCAAATAATCACACCACCACTTTGGGGGAAACACTGCAAAATGACCATGGGCTAGCCTCCACACTGCACCCCAGGACTTAATCCCCATAATGAGAAGAGGAACAGCAATATCCCTTCCTGCCAGCTAAAACCACCTCATGGTTTCTCGCCTGGGCTCCAGGGACAGAGGCGAGGGCTGCACTGGGTGATGGCTACCGGGCTGAAACACCAGTGTGGAGGCAATCCCACACTATCTTTGAGCAGGACTCAAACACAGAAAAAACCAGTGCCACGTTGTCGATGGAGGCCACCAAGAACCAGATGTTTTACTTTTCTTCTGGACGTCCCCAGCCCATGGTGGAAAGGAAGAGGGGGCGATGTCTTTCATTTAAGCAGACTCCTTCTACCTCATATACACAACCAAAACTCCTGAAGGCTTTACATGTTGCTCAAACCAAACAGCAGCAAAAATACAAAGCATGGCAGTAACACAAAAGGGAGACAAAAAAAGCGAGAGGAGAAAAGAAAAGAACAAACCAAGGAAAACGCCCCAATCTTGTACCTGATGTGTAACAAACTGTACAGTATATACATCTTCGTCATGTATTATCCTCCCAGAAGAGCAAAGAAAAAGAACTTGGTAACACAGAAGGAGGAAAAAAAAATATACACCCTGTATTGTATTTGCCATGGAGCAAGCAACATGTTTATACACTAGTCTCTATAACTTAATGCTGTGTAACAGCATTTTTTTTTCTTTTCTTTAAATTTACAAAACAAAATATCTATCAAGAAATAATCTAATCATATTGCTTTTCAATACACTTCTGTAGACAAGTAAGACTCGAAGTTAAACTTCAGTAAAATGCAGCTTTTGGGAGCCCACGAATGGCTACAAAACTCCTCCGCTCAAGTCAGTCCTTGGAAGTATTACCATGTGCTGCTGTAATTCAGTATATAAAGGTGCTATATATATATATGTATATCCCATGTACAGACAACATGTGGTGGGAAGGCTTGTTGTCATCGTTGCTGAAGCTTAAGAGACGGGTTAACCTCACGTACAGCAGATTTGTTTCCATGTTCCATGCATCTTACACTTACTTCATGAAAATGAGGGCACAAATAGGAAGAAAAGGAAAACTTTAGTCAAACACTGCTTTAGAAACACTGCGGCAGAGGCCAATGTCCTTCACTTATAGAAACCATTGTATTTCCCTTTTTATCTTTTCTTTTTTTTTTTAGTCAAAATAAATCTCAGGGCTAGTGTACAAAGTGCAGGACCGACCCACTTGAGGAAGCGACTTTAAAACTGAGTTACAATGGCACCATCCCATTCACCAACTGGACCTTCATCTCTTGAAGGCTGTTCATTATCTTCTTCTGGTGACCAACAAGTGTCACTCCCAGCCGCCTCAAATCCCTGTGGGAGAAAGCAGACGTTGGTTCCAGGGACCGCTCAGGCACACACCGCCACGCACACCACGCGCCGCACGCACCGATGCTGCTGCCAGCGCCTACCTCTTACCACCGGCGGCTCCCAAAGCCAAGTTTAGTTTGTGAGTTTAATTACTTTCTCTCCCTTTTTATTTTTTAATGGCTGACAGCATCTCAGAGAGTTGACGTGATTTGACTGAGACCACCTCACTGGCCAAGGAGAAAAGCCGGACAGCAAAATGTCAGCATCACCTTTGGCCAAGGACTCTGCTAGGCATGAAAAGTCCTATTTCCAAGAGAAAAGCCATGTAAGAAAGCCTGCGTTGCAGTTTCCTCTTCTCCTGGGAGAGGCTGGTGTTTGATCTCAGATATGAGCAGTGAGAAGTGAGGTCAATCCACGCTTCCTTCTTCTTCGGACTAGGCAAAGCCAAAGATATACAAACCGCAATCCTAGAGCCAGCTCCTACAGACAGCTGAACGGCAAAAGCCTCAAGCATGGCCACCACCCTGATGACCCCCTAAAGTCAACAGGAATTGGCAACACAGATCCCTTTAGGCCTTTGCAAATCTTCCTATAAACCCATGTCTGATTTTTTTCGTATGAATTCTACAAGCCAAAGGCATTGGTTTTGAGTCTGTCTACTGGGCTGCCATTACAGGGAAGCTGTAAAAGAAGACAGTTTATATGAAATGCAGGATTAGGAGGACATTGTTTTCTCAGACACTCGGCCCTCTAAAATTTAGGTGTGTAGATGAAAGTAATCACCAAGGTTGATGTTGATGGCGTGAAAGAGGCATCTCCAGGGGACAATTTATCCCATCCAAAGACAGGAGTTGGACAAGTCATCCCCTGGAGATACTAAAGCAGGACCTTGGGTGATGAGATTCAATGACACATCTAAAGCCAGGTAAGGCCACGGGTTATAGCAGAGTATAACGGTAGAGATTTCTTTCTAGGGGGAAAAGTGTTAACAAGGAAATTAAGGAATATAAGTAATAAAACAAGGAATAAAAGCTCAGAAGAAACATCAAGACAGGTGCATCCGTGTTTCCAGCACAAGACACAGAGATTGTTAGCGAAGCAGTTTGACTTAGAGGAGATGTGGTGTTTTGTCTGAAGACTTCCACTAAAGAAATATCAGCCCCTGGCTTTCTTCCTCCAGGCCAGACTGAACAACGGATGTTTTCAAAGTAGGGCTCTACGGTCTTGCCAATACACTCATGAATCCCAGAGCTGCTGAGACCCTGTGTGCAAGTCTTTTAGGAGAAAGCTCTCCACCTACAGCCAGCAGGACATGAACTCCTTGAACACGTAGGTGCATGTTGGAAACCACACTGGCGAGGCTGGCACATGCAAGGGCTGGGGATTGCCTGCTACACCCAGAAGCCCAACCATCACCTGAGACATATTGCAAACCTGGCCTGCAGCTCACAGCATGGCTGCATGCTGGACTGAAGATGAACACGTGCAATGACCACCAAACCACTTTGACAGAACGTTGCATGAGCTAACCATGGAGGTGTACCTCTCTCAGCAGCTTTATGTTCTGGACAGGGACTCCTGTGCAGATACAACCAACTATCCACATCCAAAAATTACACAGATGAACATTGCTTTGAATATAAAGCAATCCTGAGTGAAGGCTGATATATTAACACGTAAGTTGGTTGAAGCCAAAAGCTAGATCTGTTGTTCTCCAAGGACTGTCATGTTTTCAGCCTTTTGCTTTGGAAAATACCAGATTTTCTGCTCCAGGCTAAACACTTCATTTCATCATCATACCCCTTTTCAGCAATGCATCTTGTTGATGCATAGGGGAAATCCCAACATAAGGGGCATAAAGCAAGGGAGGTCAATGAGACACATGAGCAACCCTCCTTACCTGGCAGAGAAAAGGCTGCAGCACCTGAAAAAAGTGTCTGCCTTCTCAGGGGGACATGCTTTCATTTCTGCCTCCACTGAATTGTGAAACTAGTTCAGCAAGCCATCTTAATAATGAAGGAAAATGTAGTAATACTATTGTTACATACAATTTATTTTATGTACACAGCACAGTTGGAAGTTCACACCAAAGATCAAAAAAACCCCAAAACCCAACCCAGTATGGGACCTGATTTTTAAAAGAGCCAACATCCATCTTCCCCCTGCTGAGTGCTGCTCTGCTAGCACTTTTTGAAAATTCAGCTTTTTTTTTTTCCCAAGTATCTAAAGTGCAAGCTGAGCTCTTTTGAAAATCCAGCATCATGTATTTCACAGATATAGCATTTCTGATACTTTCGCATGTTATGCAGAAAAAAATAGCCTGAAACTATGAGAAAGGCATGTATGTGTTGGCGTTTCACACGCAGCTCGATCAGTCTAATAAAACCCCCCCTACTCACTACACAGCTGTTTTTTTTTCCCCCATGTAGTATCCCCTTAACTCAACATCCTTGAGGAGCGCCTCATTGATTTACAAGAGAAAGACGAAATAGGAGTTTCTGTTTTCAATCCATTAGCTGCTCACCAGGGGATCCATCTATTTTTCTTTCTTTTTTTTTTTTTAGTATCAAATCCTCTCGAATGTAGAGCCACTGGCCAAAAGCATGGGGACTCCTCAGAGAGGGGACAAAAACTACTGTGGGGTCTTTCACCTCCGCAAAGACTGACCAGAAGACAACAGTTCCCAAGCCACCTAGTATAAAATCAGCAGCATTATTCAAAAGCCACCTTGCGTGTTGCAAAGCTGGTAACAAGACTTTCCAAAAACCGCCTAGATAATGCAGGAGCTTTAATTCCCATTTTTCAAGCATGGCTTACAGCACATTGCCCAATACCACGCATCCAGCGCTGAAGGACTTAAAGCAGCATAAGGCAGAAGTCAATTTTAAACAAAATGGGGTGCACAAACCAGCTGGTTTAGGGACAAAAAAAATCAACAATTAGCAATTCTGTGCTAAAGGGCTGCAAAACAACTGTTCGCAAGCTCCAGTCCAGAGCTGCCTGGCTCATGTTATCACAGCCAGCTGGTAATTTCACTGGGCTCAGCGCCACGGAGGAGATGTGTGTGGGTATCTACTGGGGCTTTGCAATAGAAATGTGCAATTTCCTGCAAGAAAAGGCACAACTAAGACCTGGGGGCAGATGACACTTGCAATCGGGATCCAGGCTGCACCTTGCCATGCAAGTGACCCGACCCCCGGTGTTGGGTTTTGTGTGTGCCACTGCGGCAGTGGCACTGGGGCTCCCCAAGGCCATGGAGATATGTGCACCCATGTGCTGTGGGGTCTCCCTGCTTCAAAATACTTGACCCACCCCCACGAATGAGGCAACTTTTATTCTTATTTCAGGGAGAAGTCTCCCCTTTTCACTTCTTCATTCACACAGGGCCAAAAATGGAAACGGGTAGGAAGTCAAATCACTCGCCAACACAGTACTAAGAGGCCAACTTAAGCTGACCAAAAAACCAAGGAATTAAAGGGGAAAAGTGGTGTCGGCTCATCCCAAACAGCCTGCATACAGCTGCATGCATGCTGCTCTCTTACCATTGCCTTGCACGAAAGCCCAGCTGCAACGTGCCAGGGACAACATGGTATCCCCTTCCCTGCAACATCCTCCATTTGCAAGGGTTGAATTCATGGTCTTCACGTTGTAAGAAATATATTTAAAACATTTTATTTACAAACAGAACTACTTATACACCTTGGACCAGTTTTTCAAACACAGTGTAGACTAGGACTGGATTGCCACATAAAATACAGCCCCCCTCACTGGCTGGTTAGTCATGCAAGCAAAAGGGCCAGGTTCCTGAAAGATCTCTGCGGCCAGCTGCTAACCTGACACAGATATTTTGTATTCGTCTCCCATCCAGGCCAGATTTCACCACTCTTCTTCATGTGGTGTAACTCTACAATTGCCTGTGCAGACTGGGACTACTCACAGAGTTAGTTAGTTAGTTGTCAGTTCAAATGAGGAGAAAGAAGAACCTCAAAGACCTTCAGAAGACACTGAAGAGAGGAATCCACTTGCTAGGGACTTTTGCATGAAACGAGGACTTAAAAAACATTTTTCTTTAAGAGTTCATCTGCTCTTATTCATTATTCCTGTCCTAGATGATTACGAGATGAGAATTGGTTTGTTCAGAAGCAGATGCAGCATCACAATCTCAGGACTGAGATATCACGTTAAGAATAAGCATCTAGAGCAGGTGAACTCTTAAATGCTCTTCAGTCAGTATAATTTTTAATAAATAATTTATTTTATTTTAGAAGAAAAAAATATACAATGCAAAGCAACACAGCACATATTATTACAAATATTCAGATCTCTTCATCTAATAACAAACAACAGGGTGTCCTGAGATTCAGTGAGTACAGAACTTTCAAAAGGTGGAATTATGTAGTCCACATGGTTAGTAATTGGTCCAGTCCAGGGTCAGACTGAAACTCATGTCATGGATCTATCTATTCTTGAGTATTGTCCTGGTCAAGTTATTCTTGCAGTGGATTGAAAGAGCTCCAGACACACTCAAAGTCACTAGGTGGTCCACAAGTTTAAAGAGCAGGTCTGGTCCACTGGAAAGGTTGCCTTCAAGTCTGATATCCAGTTGGAAAGAGGGGGTGGAGGGTGAGGCTCCACTTTTCACAAGGTGATTCGTCCCTTTGCAAGAATTAGAGCCAAATGTAGAAATCACTCTTTGTTTGCACACATACATTTTCAGGTCTTTGCTTAAGCAGGCAGAGCTCAGGACTTGGGGTGATATTCACCAGTTTAAGCTTTTTAATCTTTTGCTTTCACAAATTTGTCACTAATACTACTCTTCTGGAATAAATACATCAAGCCATCAGTTTCAAAGAAGCAGGGTAGCAACCGGGATTTTGTTTTGCATGCCAAGGGAAGATTTATAAAAAATGCTGAACATCTACCATCTCAACCAGGTCCTGTAAAGAGGCCACAAGCTGGGTGCCCACAGTTACCAGTCCCATCAGCGTTATGGCCAACCCCTCCCTACAGTGCCAGTAGTTTTCAGGAATACTGTACATTCATCATATTTTTTTTCTGCCTTTTCTGGCAGTGATTATCCAGTTCTCCTTTCTCCATCTAATTTCCACATCTGTCTCCTACGCAGTTGGAATTTAGGAAAGATAATTTTGAATGGTATTTGAAGGCAACCTCTTAAATTGTAAAGAATGTTTTACTGATGTCATATGGGGAAAGCAAGCTACTTTCAGATGTTCAGATCATCTTTTCACCCGATCCCCCCAAGTCCCAGCTCTGGAATATACTGAACAGTTGCCTCTATTAAAAATGACAAGGAACATTTAACCTGAAATCTTCTTTCCAGTGTAGAAAATGTTTTGTTGTTCCCTTTTACAGGGAGAAAAATCCCAAAACCTCCAGAAAACCAAAACCCCCAATATATTAAACTTTAAAGAACTTTGCTTGTGCCAGTGTTTATTTTCTGGAGAACCCATGAGGGTCTCAGCTGAGCCAACCCAGGAGCCATTTCTCTCCCTTACTTTATTGATTTTAAGGGCAGTCTACCAGTTTACATCAGCCTGAGCACGTGGTTCAGGTCTTCAACATGGGACGCATTTCCTCTTAAGCCACTATGATGGTTTCTCCTCTTAACAGCTGAGAATCTGGTCTTTTGTCTTTTTTTACTATATCTGGGAGGGATGAGAGAAGTCTTGATTTGGATGGCTTTTTAATGAACCTTCCACAGTTTTCCCAAAAATAGACCTGAATGAGGTCAAGCCTTCTTGCTAAGCCACCACTGCAATGCAAAGGTGCATGGGCTGAGCTGTTCAACAACCAAGCCTGACTCATGCAAGAAGCTGGGGGTGGAATTTATTTGCTGGCATGGATAACTAACTAGTTAGATTTAAAGCCAACCTTTTTTCAGTTTCAACTGAAATGCAAGATGGATTCATGAAACGTCTCCTTTCAGCTTAAAAAAACCCCAAACAAACCCAGAAGCTCCCTAGGCTCCCAGGCATCAGCTCCTCTGCACTCCTCTGCTGCTGTAAAACCCTGGAAGAAAGCTGAAGCTGAGCAGCTCAGACATGTTGTCTCCACTGGGGCCAGTAAAGGACCAGAGTAGGATGACATTTGTGCTGTAGAGAACATACTGGGACCTGGTGGAAGGGGCCTTAGAGGCGGTTGGCAGCTCGTGAGGGTCAGAGCATCTCTGGCAGCTATAATCTTATTTAAAGACTTTTAAACCACCTTGCCTTTCTGGCTAGAACTGTAAAGATAATGGATTTCCTGATTCCTTGCCAATCGGAAAAAACATTCTGAAGTACATTTTGGGTAGCCTGAAAAGATTTTGGGGGATACTTTTGAAATTTCTGGAATACCAAAGAGTAAATATAGGGAAGTATTTACATTTTTAAGTTAAGTTAAGGAGATAATTTCACAATCTGAAATGTTTCTCTCAAGAAAATGAGAGGTTAGGAATAGTTTTGTCAGTGGAATGGGATGCTAAGACTGTGTCAGCACAGAGGGATGCTAAAAATGTTTAAAGCTACATAGTTAAGTGAACTTCTCATTTACTGTCAAAAATGACCATTAATTTGGGCTCCAACTCAACATTTTTTCTGACCCAAACCAAAGCATTTCACTTCTGAGTATTTCTTTTAGGGCTCTTGAAATCACATAAAGAGGAATAAACTGGAAGCTTTTATGAAACCTAATTCTCTACTTTGATATGACTAATTCAGCCAAACAGCAACAGCCTGTGATGTATTTTACACAATCTGCATTTTCTACCAGAACTTTCTCTGGTTATAAGCTTGAGGTGACACAGTAGAGGGGAATGCTCCAATGTTTTCCTTTTCTCTTAAATTACTGCCTTATTCTATCCCTCCTCTTCCCACTTGCCCTCTGGCTACGTCCTTCTGCCCCATGGACTCTGACCACCCTGTGGATGGACCTCTTCCTTGGTCAGCGTTTGTAGATCACCAGTCTGAATGGAGCCCTGAAACCTAGTGTTTCTGGGTGCTGCCATTATCATATGAACAGTTAAGAAACCCTGGAGTCCTCAAAAGCCAAAGTAACATGGCACGTAATTGCAGGACTAGGCTGGGAAACCGCACGTAAGAGTCTCAGGCACCCCAGAAAAGATGTAGGTAGAAACCATGCACCCTGACTCCCTAGACAGTCGCTAGAGAGGGTGTAATTCCTAGCTCAGGGTATTCATGTGAATGCTTGAAGATAGACTGGATGAGTCCAGGTGTAAGGAACAAATATTGGTGATGTGCAAATAAAATCTGAGTGAGAGCAGATACGCTATTGCACTCCCTCCATGCATGCAACACAAAACTGAACTCCATGGAGATGTTACCAACCTGCATCTCGTGCAAAGGTCCTCCTACCCTGTACAGGGAGTTCGACAGCAAGCCCTGTGGCAGACAGGAGAAATGCTGCGGTTCTGTGGGGTGTGGGGATTTTTCTTGTTTTATCCTCGACATCGACTCTGTATGTGCACTGGCAATCTGCATGTAGTTGGAGGAGCCACAAGCTTCTCCAAAGCAGCACAGGGCATAATCCTTCCCATTGTGCCTTAACGCCTGCAGTAAACTAAGCTCAAGATCACCCAGCTAGAAAGGCAGGCTTTGGGGCGAGTTTGAATAAGCGGCAGGAGGAAAGTACAGATGTAATTACACAAGCAAGGCAGACAATTAAAGGTGAAGCAGCCCCAAGGCATTTACCAAGTCATTTGAGTGCTGTCACCCCAACTGCAGTCATAGCCACGAGCAAAAACCAAGGGCACATTCAGAAGGAGGAATATCAGCCAGGGAGCCTGTCTCCTAGAGCTGGGGGTTTGCTGATGCTCTTCTGTTGGCGTTGGCTGTATCTATGCTGATTTCTGTTCATGTTGATTACTATTTCCGTGCCTTACTGGGCTTTACTGTCCCCTTGGTTATGCCCAGATCAACTGTGAAACTAGCTAATCAGGTGTAAAGCCAGTATACCCCAGAAGGGACTCTAGCTCCTATACATTTCCTAGTAGGGTGGGGTTTTTTATTTGTCAGTAATCCCAAATAATCAACTGCTATTATGTCGGGAGGACAGCCTAGCAGCTACTGAAACTCACGCATTCATTTCTCTGAGTAAAGGAACCAAAGTACCGGCTGCCAATGTGGTGACTAAGTTTTAGTCTTGCCTGCACTTGTTTATCATCAATACAGATGCTAAAAGATAAACTGCTGACTGCAAACAAAGGGTAATGGTTTCCCTTTCTGCAGCCTCATCCCTACATATTTTTGAATGATTTCTTTTCCCCTCCTCTGCAATTCCAGCAAATGAGATGAAAATGATCTGGGCACTACTCACTCTAGGGTCACTTGAGCCACAGCATCCATCGAACTGTATCCGTTCTCCATGAAGATCTCTGTGTATCGGCCCATTTTGATGGCTTCCAGCCACTCACTCACCGACCTGTAGGTACCACTCCCGACTGGACTGTGCTCTACCAACAGATTTGATACTCTAAAGACAAGCAAAAACAGAGAAGCAAACAGAATCAGTATCTAGATGTACCCAACGTGACTCAGTTGCTTGCATTTTTGTATGGTAAAGATGGTTCTTTCATTGCATTTTCATCAATTGCTGCAGCCTAAACCCTCCCAGCAGGCTTGATATGCCATGTACCAAACATACAAATTCACCTGTAATTTCAGACACTTTTGAGTTAGTTCCTGTCATTTTTGGTCCTCACTGCAAGCAGAAAGAGGAGAGGACTAGCGTCCATCCCCATTACCTCTCACCCACAAGCAGGGTCCTCTCCTGTCAGGTTCCAGCCACTCTCAAAGTCTTCGGTTTCACTCCTCCCGCTCTGATTTCCTCCTCCTACTTTAAAGCTCATAATTAACTTAAGACAGCCCAGAGCCTGCAAGCCAAAAGCCAAATTACATTTCCTAGCAGCGGCCATCAATGGCAGGCTGCTGTTAACACTTGAGGGGCTGCTCCTGCAGAGTGGGGTGGGGGTTTTGGCCGCGGGCAGCATCCAGCGAGCCCTGCAGAGAGCAGCAATGCTCCAGCCACGCTCCAGCCCTGCAATCAGAGGCAGACTCCTGCTCCCGCACCCTTGCTCAAGACCTTGCCGCAGCAATTGCTACCTGCTCTGTTATGCCACGCACGAAAGAAGCAATTCAGGCAAATAATAACCCTTCGCCGCGGCAGAAACACGGATACAGTACCTGGCATAAGCGACCCGTGCCGCGTACAGGTCCACCACTCTACTAACGATGCGCAGAGAGCAAAGGGAGCTTGTCCAAGGTCACCCAGGAAAGCAACTAGGTTTGTTCCCTGCTTTGTAAACCAGGACAAACAGCTAACATAAGCCCTGCGTAAAGATTACTACCCACAGGTAAAAAAAAAACCAAAAATTTCTGGGTCAGCCACTTAAAAGACTTTCAACTGGAAAGAGAGCTCGGATATTACATTATTATAGCACTTCAAGAATCTTCAGATATTTTATGAGCACATTAGTATTATTTGTTTATTTAATAGCAATGCTGAAGGGTCCAATAAAATGTGAATACTCGCAATACCAAGAACATAATGGCTTCCCATAACATTTTATACACAGGAGGAATTCAAAACTCCTAAGTAATCATAACGAGAAGTGGATTTTCATCACTAATGTCAGGAGGTACCTACTGATATGCGCACGCTGTAATGTAGAGAGTGACTTCCTCCCTTATTTGCATTAATGAGAATTTCCATAAAGAATACATTACATATATAAAAAAAATCCTTTACAGCTGCTGCATGTTGAAATTATGATTCATTTGGCATTACTATGGTCTGGGCATGGCAATCCATGATTATAGGAACAAAGTCCCAAAGCCTGGCTGTTCAGGTGTTCTATCCACATCAAAAATACCCACAGCAGCTCTGGAAAGGATTGGTTTGGAAGTGCATGGACCTGTTCACGGAATAAAACATCAGCAAAGTGCCCAGCAGCTCAAGGAAATGGTTTGCTGCCTATTTTCCTCTTTTCTGGCATTAACAGTTTGGTATAAAAGAGTGCATGAACCACCACATAACAGGCCTGGAAAATGACTGTTCTGAACTGAAAATAAAAGAGAAACATCACAAACTTTGTGCTACCATAAACCTTTTCCTGCAGGTCTGCTGGGGCTGACATTACATCTAATTGCTAATAAGAGTAATTTCTTCTTCAGATGGTAAACGATGCATGTAAAATAACCCGAGGAATCAAATCTATTTTGTATCTATAAATTCACAGAGATTTCATCTTTCTTCTCTTCCAGTGCATAAGATGCCATGTGCAGGGACATGCCAGCATGGGGATGTGAGGCCCAGCTGCAACAGGCGCGATGGGCCATGTGCAGCTGTGCAAGACATACTCGGAAGGTGCGGAGACGGATGGGTCTAAGCTCACTACAGTACATCTTCTGTGGTCCCCACCACCAGTCTAACCTCACCTTACATCCCACTCATTCCTGTCCAAGGAAAACGGTGTGTATTCTTTTTCCTCCTCTGACAATAAGCTTTTCTGAAGGGCCTCTTCCAGTGTTAACCAGGGGAACTGCACTGCCATCAGTGAAGCAGTGATGATTTATATTCATCACTCCTTCATGACCTTGCAAGGGATCAAATGATTAACAATGCAGATGGCTCCGAAGTAATACTTCTGTGCTTACAGTGAATAAAGAAAAAGCCTCTCCAAGACCCCAGCATGGTGGAGACCCCAGTACTAACAGGCACTAAAAAATATTAAACACTTTTTCCTCAAGTGCAGCTTTATTTCTTGACCATATTTACCTTACTCGTAGCTGTGTAGCTATTCAGATTCATGTTTAATTGCACGCCGGCTGCTCTGTTCACTTCATGTGGTTTTAGCAAGTGGTTTGTGTACAGCTCTTTGGGAACCACAGAGACCCTCTCGCTATTACCAAGACTGTCAGACCTGGTGGTGGCGGCTAACCCACCTGGGAGTACTTGTGGGAGGATGCAATTGGACATCCATGAGCTTTGCACATCCGAAGAGTTTCCCCAAGAGACATTCTTCATTTCTATTACCAGGATAAAGTCAACAGGCAGGTAATTCGAGCAGCATTTACTATCTACTTCATGCACTCAAGTCTTGCCCTCTCTAACCTTGGGGTAGAGCACAGGTAGCTTTATCATAGACCTATAAATACTGCTGAAACTCCCATTTCTGAAAGACAGGCCACAGTAATTTTCTCTGTGGCAGCAGCACTGCATTTATAGAGTAACTGAATTGCTCGCTTGCCTGCCAATTTCAGCAGAAAAAGTTGATTTGGGAAAACTCCCCTGGACGTAATAAAGCTGGAGAAACATCCACCCATGGACGCGCGCGAGCTAAATAATAAGTGGTAATTCAACCCCAGGGTTCGGTATTCAGACAGGGATCTTGCTCTGAGAAATGGCTCTGGCCTGAGTTTGTACCTGCTCGATGCATTAACCAACGTCTTCAAGCTGCTTGGGTTACGGATGAGCTTGTCCAACATGCTGACAATTTCGTCAAACTTGGGCCTGCTGTTGCGGTCTTTCTGCCAGCAGTCAAGCATTAGCTGGTAGAGAGCAGCAGGGCAGTCCATGGGACTTGGCAGGCGATAGCCTTCCTCCACGGCTTTAATCACCTACGGGAGACAAAACACGAGGCTGATGGGTTGCTTTTCTTCCTCTCACCATTCTACCAAATGCAAACTGACTTAAACAGAGAACTTCTGCATCAGCAATGGGCTCACGTAAAATCCCACTGCGCTCCAACTCTGCACACAAGAGGCAAACCCAGTAAACCCCACTATATCTCACATTTTCTACGGGATAGGTTGAATAACTAATTTTTGGTCACTGCAAAATTAATCTAGAAAGCCAAGGCATTGCTGCAACCAGGAGGCCAGATTACCAGGTTGCACTTGTTCAAAGCTCGGCTGAGGTCTGTAGGTTATACACCAGGAGATTCCCGGAGCCTACCATAAATCCACAAAAAGCAGCCTAAAAGGGGCTTTCTGGCATCTTCTTGGAGTGCAGTGATTTTGTTTATTCAGATGTTGGCTTCTTTTTAAATGAAAAGGCATGTGCTAGACCACAAATTTGTATTACAGTAATAAAAGTCTGACTGTATTTCAAAAGAGACTTTGAATGCTAATTGATGGATGGATTCAAGGCAGAGGCAGAACAACCATCTCATATATCATTCAATACTGTCTGGGTCTTGTTGTTTCTTAGTGTGGCCACATTTCTGCCAGGAATTTAAAATGTCAGCCCAAGAGTATGTAAATTAAAACCAGGGGAGTGTTGTCGCACTGATATCAAATACAAACTATCTATGGTTCTATATCTAAAACAAGTGGTATGCACATGTGCTGTCTGCCCTTTTGAAAGGCAGAAATGAATAAACGAGGACAGAATTGAAGAAAGCAACTTGTTTTCCCCAGTTTGGGGCAGATTTACAGCAGGGCTCCAAGCCCAGCAGTTCCCACTTTGAACCACTACAATTTTCAGGAGAACGCAGCTTGCATTTCAAGCCACAAGGGTCTATGACCGTGCCAAGAAAGTCCTGACAGCCCATCTTCACACCCTCTACTCCCAAGACTCCTTGACCAAAAGGAGCTGGAAGCAGCTATTTGCTGTGTGGAAAACCACAGCGCTTCACTGTTGAACTCCAAGGACCACCTCGGATGCCATTCATTCTAGGCACCGTCTCATGGTTTGAAAAAATGCTGTGTTTAAAAAGAAGGCTCTGCAGCTAGCAGGGAAGTTGTTTTCTTGATCTTTAGTCCCCATACAAGCAGTACAGGAAGAGCCACATCAGGCTGGCATAGCATTTCAGAAGGCTCTGAAATTCAGGACCGCAAGGATTGCTTTCAAATCGTCCTCCACCACAGGGCTTTTTGCTAAGTGGAAGAGTCCCAGGAATGAGCCGGGCTGGCTGAGCAGCAGTAGCGGGAACCTCAAACTCCCTAAGGACGTAGTAAAGAAGAAGTTATACGAGGCTTTGGAATCTTCTCCAGGGGTAGCGAGCACATCTGAAGATCTGGCCCACAAGACCTGCAGTCCTTCTGCATCCATCTCAGATTTCATCTGTCGGTGGAGCAGTTGCACCGCTCTCCACTCAACCTGTGCTTGCAAAGCAATCTCTTATATGGCCTGACTTTTGCTCACAGCATCAAAAACCAGCCCCACCACACTATGCTGTCTGCACTGTTTGTTCTTCACATCACGCTTTTCAGCTGGTCCCTGATACCAAATTTGCAGTTGCCCTATAAAAAAAGCTTCAGTGTGGCACAGCCGTGAGAATGTTCTTTGCTGTGTCCACGTCTGTATTTATAACACTAAAGGATCATCCTCCAGCTGTAGCAGAAAGAAAATAGTAGCAAGACGGGGAGCAGGCCATCTGGCACCAGCTCAGAATATCTGAACTACATCTGCAATGGGGTTATGCACGTTTGATATTCCTGGCAGTAACATCACAATCAATAGCGTTAACTCAATTTACAGGATGTCATTCGTTCTGGTGATACAATGCAAATGGTATCAAAATACTGCAAAGAGCTAAGATGCTGAAATACGCTCTTGCATCTGAAGGTGCCTTGGGGGTCTGTCAATAAAAGGAGCAAAAGAATGAAACAACAAAGACCAAGTCACTTGTAGCCACAATAATACTTGGAAAATAAGAAAATGGCACATTCGCTGTGCTGTTCATTGATGCGTACTGCTTTCTAAGATGTGAAGAACTAAAATTTGCACCTACAAGGAGGCATTTTTGTCCCCGTTCCTCTTCTGGATAAGCACTACTCGCTTATGGATTGGGGTGACTGAACTGGCTGTTTTGGAGAGAATGATTTGGGATAGGCTATTCCAGTAAACCAAAGCAACACTTTTAGCTCTGTGTTTTCATAAAACCACCAGTTTGAATACTAAAAAGCAACCACTGTGATCATTTAGCTTAGCAACCTGTGTAACACAGACCACAAAATTCCTCTCAACAATTCCTGCATAAAAGCCTTATCTTGTGGTTGAGTCAAAGCATATTTTTAGAAGCCGATCCAGAAACCAGCATGACTAAAATGTGGTTTGTAGTCTTTGCAGTTACAATGCTGCCTGCCCTATGGCCATGCACCTCCTTTAAAGTAATCCAGCTGTAACATTGTAAGAATCGTTTTGCTCATCACCGACTGCTTGCAAACGATGTGCTTTAATTACAAGCCATGCAACAAGAAACTCTTGTGCAACGGAGTCCGAAATTCATGTGAGCAGAGCCCCCTGGTCCTCCACATGAAAGCCAATATTGTATCTAACACCACTGATTCTTCTGTCAACACAAGCAAAGGAGGGAAGCAGAAGAGAATGCCTTCAGAAGATGAAGGAGGAAGGCATAAACTGTATGAGAAACAACATGGCACAGCACTGAATTAAGTCTCCTAGACTATGACCATCCAGTCACTTGCCACCTGCACACAGGCAGAGAGGTAACCCGAGCAGGAATTGATGCTCATAAACATCTCGCCAGTCCTCTGCTTTCTGCTGCTGAAGAAACCAGTCCCCCATCCACTTCTCAGGCAAGTGTGACATTCACCCTATGCCCCACAGTGCACAGTGGCATTTGGGCTTTTCAGAACAGTTCTGTAAAGTGTGGATGTTCATAGTGTTACGATCCAGACAAGGGACTCCCCTGGCCACAGAGCGTTATTTCACTGGCACCAGCCTGAATCTTAGCCTGGCATTTACTGAACAACATCTGTGCTATGCTGGTCCATCAGCATTAAAGATAGTTATGGTGCTCAGGGCAACCGAGAAAGCTTGGCTCTCAACTGCTGCATTCTCTGCACAGGCTATGGAAGAAAGTCTCTGTATTTGATTGAGATAAATCCCTATGTAGCTACATGCTGCTTTACCAAACTCCCTGCAAATGTGACAGCCTCAGCAACGCAGAAGCGATGGGGCATTCATGCCAAACAACACGCTTGTCTCCCTGGCAAGAAGCATGGCGTGACCGTCTCAAAGGTACCGCTCGTTTCTGCACCTAGACTTGAAGCAAGATGAGACAGCAGCTCGGCAAGACAGGTAGCAACATTCACTGATGGCAATGGTCCGCAGACAAAACACAGGAGAAACAGAAGGCTCAGCCAGAGCCTTTGCTGCCACCGAAACAGCAGAAAGTCATGGGGACAGGGATGCTGCTCAAAAAAGAAAAAAGGATGAAACGTCAGGTGTTGTGACCAGAGAACACCCATGGCAGAGCAAGGACCTGCTTGCATTGCCCAGCCGGCAGCACATCTCAGCAGGCATCAGGGCTGCAGAGATGAAGTGGGAGGGATCAGGAGCGACTCTGCCACACGCAGAGCAGTGCATTCCCCTACCCCATCATTGCAGAGCTGCTTTGAGGGCCCCACGTGCCTCATCGTGATCCCGACCTCATGCACTCGCTGGCATCCTCGGGGGACTACAACGTCTGGCAACCCCAGGCTTAATATTTTTTTAGCCTTAGACAAGGACAGATGTTTATGGTGAGCTGGGTGTATGCGGTAGTCCTGCAGCAGGATCAAGAGATCCTTACAGGCTGGCATCACAGCTGCAGTCAGGAGCGGGACGGTGTCCTCAGGCATCTCCCTGTCTGGAGATGCTTCAGAGGGTGGCCTTGAGGTCAGAGGCTCAAGGGGGCACTGGGGCCCAGGAGCAAGGCGACACAACTCAACGGGTGCTGTATAAATGAACCACGAGAACCTGCGTTAGCACAGACTTACAAGATGTTCATAACAGGAGCAAAACTATGCTCTTGGGATCAGCAATACAAGGGCAAGCAAGACGCGGATCTCTGGACTGCTGTCACTAGATCAAATCACCCAGCTTTTGTGCAGGGAAACAAAGCCCTTACCATGACTCTCTTGAGCTTCTGCTTTACGTGGCAGCAGGGGTTTGAACACACAATTGAAATGCTGCCAGTTATCAGCATCTATCCCCTGGCAGACCTTTGTCATTAAGCAGAGGAGGGACGGGCTCCAGCTCTAACAGCATTAGTGAAGCTCCAGCGGTCTGCTGGGGGACGCAGGCTTGCCTCCGTGCAGACACATTTCCCTCTGCGCACAGCCTGTTCTGGGCTGCTGCTGTGAAAAAAGAGCATCAAACGAGAGGATCGTTTTTGTCTGGCGTGGAGGAGCAAAGCCATTTTTACAGCAACTCTCCTCCTCTGATCACAGAATGAACGCTGACCCCTCCAAGTCCCATCACGTGGCAGCTCTCGCATGGCCTTACATCTTGGTTTGTCATTTCCCAGTAAGGCCTCTCGCCGTAGGACATCACCTCCCACATCACAATGCCGTAGCTCCACACATCGCTGGCCGACGTGAATTTGCGGAAGGCGATCGCTTCGGGTGCTGTCCATCGGATGGGGATCTTTCCTCCCTAGACAGGAAAGAAAAGGAAAAAAAAAACCCAAACCAGATTGCAGAGGAGGGCAGAGAACATGCAAAAGAGGACAAAACAGCACTTCTTAGAGCACTGAGGGATGCTATTTTCTCTCTGGAAAGAGACATCGAATTTTAAAGTAAATCTGTTTGACAGCATGGGGCCCCTTTCCACATTATCTCAGCCCATAAGCATTTGTAGGCTGCCTACTAATTGGCTGTCCTGAAGGTTTGTTGTTTGAATGCTGTTTGAATGCTGGGACATGTATAGGATCAACATCTCAATTATGTTGCACGGGTTGGTAGGGGAATACAGTTCCTCCGTTTCTGAGAACGAGCGGGGGAGGAACAGACAGCTCTGAAGCCAAGGAAGACTTTGATCTAACGAGGGCTTCATGCAAATTGCTGCGGAAGTAATGCCCTTTTTTCTTTCTTTCTTTCTTTTTTTTTTTTTTAATTTTAATGCGGTCCTGATCCTGCAGAGAGATCTGCGTAGCGGGCGCAGAAATCTGTGTGTGCAAAGACCAGCCTGCTTGGCCTCTGCTGTGGGACTGAAAATGATGCCACAGCTGTCAAATGTGCTTTGCTGTTTCCTTTTCCCCTTTCTACCATTTTAGAAATCGAATTTCAGACCAGCTCTGAGAAGAGAGAGGGGAGGGAAACAGGAGTTTGGATTAAAGAATGCATTTCTCCTTGGGTTTAAAGGGTTGTCTCCCTTCATTTATATCAAAATATATTTTACAGTTAATTCCCTTTCTCTTAGTGTTGAGCTAAATATTGGAAGGTGTCCCTGAATGCCCCCAACAGTATTGTCACTGGAAAAAGGCAGAATTTGGAACACATTTTCAAAGTAAATTTTAAGAAGTCCCTTCTTCCAGCAATTATTTATTCACAGGTTTATCAGTGCATGCCTTAAATGAGGGGCCATATCCTCAGCAGTGCCAATTAGCACACGGCGGCACGTTGCAGCCACAGCAGGGCTGGCCGAGAGCCCTCCAGCCTGCAGGGAGGCTCCAGTTCAGCCATGCACTGAGTCCCATCACAGGGCTGTGACTGCCAAGAGCTGAAAGACCCTTCCCAGATCTCCACGGGAACTGGGAATGTGACCCAGAGAGCTCCCACTACCCGTAAAACAATATCCTTGGGAAAACACACTAATAGGACACGTCCAGGTGTGCCAATCACTGCCATGAATATTGGAGGCTCTCTCCAAGCCTGTCCGGCTCAGGATGGGTCCTGTCCAACCCCCCTCCACAGTGCTGGGGCCACGTGGCCTTGCACTGGGATGGGTGGGCTCATGCCCTGAAAGGATCGATCAAGGATGGGAAGAGTACTGAGGCTGGAGCAACTCTTTCTCAGGCTGGGGGAAATTACCCTCAACAGGGCAATGTTGAGGGCAATGTGCATCATTTACAATGGGCATTACACACTTACTAATGTTTTAAAAGGGTCAAATTGTCCAGAAGACCATTAGTTAAGTTGTGCCTTATTTGGCCATCTCCAATACGGAGTTACAGGCATTTGCAAAATTAATCTGATAATGATTAACTGGTAACACCTAGCCAAACTCTTGTGCACAGTTTAGAGGCTCTGAATTTGTAGAAACCTCTTTGCCAGAGAGCCTGAACACCAAAATGTGGCAGGGAATACATTTTTCTTGAGCTCAATCAGTTCGGTATCCTCATAACTCACCCTGGTTGTGTACGCTGCTTCGGGATCATCTTCTAGGACTCTGGAGAGGCCGAAGTCTGACACCTTGCAGACTAAGTTGCTGTTGATTAAGATATTCCTGGCGGCCAGATCTCTGTGTACATAACCCATGTCAGACAGGTACTTCATTCCCGACGCAATGCCTCGCAGCATCCCGACCAGCTGAATGACTGTGAACTGGCCATCATTCTTCTGCAAAAGAAAGGAGACATTTGATCAGCTGAGAGCCTCTGCACCCTCAGCATTGCGTGTGTATGAATAAAAATGCAAAGGCAAGTCTCCAGGGAAGAAAACCAGGGAAATTAATAATTCATTACTCCTATGCTCTGACCACAAAGCTCTTCAAAGTTTCACTATTTGGATTAGGATCTCTAGAGACAAAGGTAAGGAAATGTAGTTCTTCTAACTGGAGATCAAGGAGCAAGCTATTTCCACTGGTGACCGATAAAGAGACTGCGACTGGGAGAGAACACATGTAGTTACGTGTATAAAGGCACCAGGGTGGGCTGTCTCCGAGTCAGCCAACTGAATGGCACCAAGCTGCACGGAAATCCTACCTGCAGAGGTCCATGTGTGAATATTTGGGGGTAGGGGCTCTTCCCCATGTTGTCACACCACATTTCTAACCACTTTCCCTATCCTCCCTTCTCTAGCTTGCATGTTTCAGGGAAAAACTCTGACAAGCCTGGAGTTTGCCATGATACACTGTGGATGTGCTCTTGAAACACATCAAATTTTGCAGGTAAGTTAATCATTTCCATGCAGCAGACTGGCTTCTGAAATAAACATAATATCCTCCAATTTATTCCTATCTGTTTGTGTGAATGCATGAACCAGGACCTTCATGATGCTGTATAAATATAGATCAAACAGACAACTGAGCTACTCCTGCCTCCAGACAGCATCAACAGCTGGACCAGAAGCCAGCAAACATTTTCATTTATATTAAACATCTGCAAAGAATCCAAACTTTAACCAAGATCCCCCTGGGAAAAGGATCTAAGTATTACCTTTAAAAATGTATCCAGAGAACCGTTCTCCATGTATTCAGTAACTATCATTACTGGTTTGCCTGGAAAAAAAATGTGCACAAGTTTGTTAGCAATTTATTTAAAAAACATGAACAATAATAAAGTCTTTTCATAATGTGAGTACACAGCCATGAAACAGTAAATCAGCACTGAGATGCTGCTGTCCCAGCAGGATGACAATAGTTGTTGCCAGAATATATGTAGAAATAGGGAAATCAAAAAGGAGGGGATGAAAAAGCGATCCCATATTATGGGTGGTGTACCAAGCCCTAGAGCGTTTAGATGATCTTTGAGGAAGAGGTTGCAAGCTGAACCCAGGCAACCTATGCACAACCTTCTCCTCGTCTCCGTGAACAAGCTGCAAGCTTGCAGCGGCCAAATTGCACACAGCGACCTCTTTGGACTCTTCCCTATAGCTTCAACACCCTGAAGTAACAACGGGAGCCCAACAGGAGCAACCAGGATGATCTGAAGTATCAGCTTGAGCTTGGCAGCCACCAAAACCAAGACCAGGAAAGGATGGGATTACATTCTTTGTAATTCAAGTAATCCCACGTGACTACCCTTGTAAATACATCTGGAAGTAAAAAAAGGAGTATTTATGCTGCAGAACAAAAGTGAGTTAAGTATAGAATGAGTGCAAGTGGAAATCGAAATAAAAGTTCTTAACAAAAGACCTGGTCTCCTACTGTTGACAGGAATAATAATGTTTTTCCAAATCCATTTGATTAATTTTCATGGCCAAGTCATTTTAATGGTAATTATATATAGTTTTTGCTCAGTTTTTATATCTAATTTCTCGCTAGCTTGCCACAGCGACATAGCAGTAATTAATGTGGTGTGCTCCAGCCCTTGTAAATTCAATGAAATCTTATAAGAACATGTAAATTATTTTTTATTTAAATCAATTTCCATTAGCTAGCATGAAGCACAGACAAAAGAGGAGCTGTCAATTATTTGTGAAGTGCATTATAAATGTCTTTCATAGAAATGATCACTGAGAGCTGCCGCATGTCATAACATGTGCACTGCCACGTGTCGTAACATGCGCATGAAGGTAAATGCTCCTAAAAATCAGCACATGTTCTACCATTTAGATTCATCTTAATCGTCCCACTTTCCCCTTACTTTAACTATTTGCCTAATTTACTGCTTAATTGTCTACATAATAAAGGTAATTGTGAACTTGTCAATCAAAACACTCATTGTTGTGCAGACACTACCTTTGCAGCATGAGGGACCTGCACCTCTTCCATTCTTTGAAGTTAATATCGCAGCTACCGCCTGAGCTTGACGCTTGCCAGAAGCACTACTTTTGACATGAGAAATGCACCTCGAGGCCACAAAAAGTATCATTCAGTCCCAAACAAAATAATGGCCCCCATCTTCAAGGATGACAGCTGTCTGTCTACACACAACACGGGCTGCATGTAGGAGGGAGGAGAGATCTCGGGTGATGTTGCTGTAGGTTGACAAACACATCAGTGGCTATGCAGGGAAGCAAAATCCCAGGTATATCTCAGTTTTTTTTTTAATTTATTATTTTTAAACTCTAAACCCTTGACTGTAGCATGGGGTCCCTTATCTCTGATACTTGAAGGCAGCGCTGCAGCAAGACTGGCATCTCATTATGCCACCACCCTGGGGGACCTCCTTCAGACTCCTGCCTTTTGTTGCAATCAGAGAAAATAAAATAAGATTTCTGGCACTTATGTTTCATTATCTGACTGCTGCAGGTTGACAGTAATCGTGGAATAAATTAGTTCCACATCCCAGAGCATGGAAATAAAGACACAAATAAAGTAACTTTCAACCAAGTAAATTAAAAGTAAATATTGGCCCTTCTAAAGCGCTGGGCTGATTCTCCGTGTCAGCAGGGCTCCCTCCCGCTGGCATTATGTGGCCATAAAATGTACGTAGATGCCATTCATATCAATGTACTAATGCAATGTGCACACTGTCAGCACAACCAAATGCGATGTGAGAACAGGACCATCATTACATTTGTAAAGCAGAAATAGCTAAGGGCTTGTCTGCATGGGGACAATGAAGATGATTAATCCAAATTAACTAAGGTGTGCATTTGAACTGGATTAGTTAAATGGTATTAAGCCCCTGTGTGAATATTCTCATTCGGAATTAAAAATGGCCTAATTCAATTTACTTAATTTACTTCCAAAGTAAATCATGATGCAGCAAAGATATTTTACCCTAAAGATCTGAATCTATGATAGGCCAATGACTAAAACACTGAAGGGAAAAAAGAAGTCAAACAACACTTTGAGATAGCAGCATAGTTCCGGATTCACAGTGGTTGTTTTAGTCCATTTAACAGAAAAAAAAGCTGGAAAGATGCTCCACATGCCCAATGGAAAAAACTTTGAGTGCAGTAAACAAGCATTTACTGAGCTAACGAGGAGCTCAGGGTGCACATAGCCCCGCACATCCAAACTCCAGTTGCTCCAAGTCCAATTTAGAAGCAAAGCTCCCAGTGTTTCCATGGCCTTTGGAGCAGATGGCCACTTTATATAAAAGGCAGCTCGCTACGGAGGCACATCTTCTGCAAAAGTGGGATTCCCACCCATCCCCTGAGGCCCCGGCAGCCAGAAAGACTCAAGCCCGTGTCAGCGGCAGCTTTTATGGATATACGATCGTCACACGCTTCCTGTCCAATATACCACAGGGATCCCTGCAGGGCCAGAAATAGGAGCGTCTATGTATTAAGGGCTACACAAGGTAACCCCGAGAGATTCTGGTATTTATTCAGATTTTGGGAGAAACATATCTTGGCTATTTTTTTCTTTTCTTGAAAGTTTTAGGAAATGCAGTTTCAAGGGAAAATGCAAGAAAAAGCTGTTGATTGCAAAACAGCATTGATTTTGAGAAGGTTATAAGGATTTGAACAGGACAAACAGCTAGTGTTTCTGTACCTTCTCTGTTGCAGCTCTGAAAAAGAACTAATTTTGGAGATGCTGCCTCTGATGAATGACAAATGGTACTAACAGCAGCCACACGTCCCCAGACGCCGGCTTTTGAACAGTAGTAGCTAAGCTCTGACAACACCAGTCATGAAGTCAAGAGGGGAGACAGCCATTCACACTTGTGAGGCTGGTGCTTCTTCAGCTAGCAAAAACCTTCCGAAACACTTAAAATATAAATTAAAATAAAGGAGTAGTTGTTTTCAGCAAAAAAATCCTCAGTGCAAATAATGTAGATCCTCCAAGCCTTTAAAATGGAAGAATAACAACACCTCTGCACCTTTCCCACAGCCTCAGCACAGCACCAACAGCCAGAGAGGCTTGGGCTGGGCGCGTTCGGATGTGCCATCACTTCCTCCGCCCTTATATTTAGTGCATAGAGTAATTTGGAGAAGAACTGGGTTGGGAAAGTGATGAAAGGTTATTTTGCTAACTGAGCAGTCAGACCTCAGGAACTCTCATGCTGGGACGTTTTGCCAGCCGTTTCACATTTTCCTCAAGCCCTCCATCCCTCTCATAATCTATCTATCTCTCTCTCTATATATAGCAGATCCCAGAGGAAGCTTGCCTTAATAGTGGCTTTATACAGTCCTGTCGTCTTCAGCTACACTCCCATTCTTTTTCCCTGCTTCTGAAAAGCAAAACTTTAGCTAACTTCTGTCCTTGCTCACATCCCTTGTGAGTGATCGCAAGACTCAAAAATAACAAGAAGGGCTTCTTCAACTACATCAGCAGCAAAAGGAAGGCTAGGGACAATGTGGGGCCGCTGCTGAATAAGGCGGGTGTCCTGGTGACGGAGGATGCCCAGAAGGCAGAGTTACTGAATGCCTTCTTTGCTTCAGTCTTCAGTGCCAAGGCAGGCCCTCAGGAATCCCAGGCCCCGGAGGTAAGAGAGG
>Ga0065711_1029959_pt1 | contig 34231 bp, 21 predicted proteins | sample Hoacrofraction12_FD_59098 | JGI IMG/M metagenome (GOLD analysis project Ga0065711, IMG submission 59098) | Hoatzin crop microbial communities from Cojedes, Venezuela - Epithelial fraction 12 v2 (version 2) | ecosystem: Host-associated > Birds > Digestive system > Esophagus > Crop | place...
GAAGGGAAGGGAAGGGAAGGGAAGGGAAGGGAAGGGAAGGGAAGGGAAGGGAAAGGATCCAGATCTTGTCACTGTGCTGCTGAACTGGAAAAATGCTAACAGATACTATAGCATCCTGGTTTTATTCAACTCTTCATGAAAATTGGAAAGGAAAAAAGAGAAGCAAATGTTTTACAAAACAGGCAAAAAAGAGAATGTATCTTGCAATACATCTTCTTTGCAAAGGGAATAACTCTTAAATATTTGATTAAGAAAGCACTTGAAAAGCTAACACTCAAATATAGCAGCATAGTTTAAAAGAAAGGTCACGCTTAGAAAATATAATTAGTCTATAAAGAAGTGGTTATGAAAACTGATGGTATTGAAATAGAAGACAAAGTATTCTGAACCCCTGAAAACCTAGAAATCAAATTACAGTAGTACTGAAAATAGGAAATAACTTGGTAAATTAATACCTGGACAATGGGAAAGTGATAAGTGAATACAGCATTACTTATCAAGGAAGTTGTAAATGCTGCATGAAGATCTGTGATCTGAAGTATAAATTTGTCATCTGTAACTACATATTACAAAAATATGAAGTGTGGGTATTTGTATTGATCAGTCTTTGAGAAGTGGGCTGGGACAAAAGAAGATAAAAATTAATAACATAAGGATTATACAATGAAATGAGCTACATGGTAGCCTGGAGCAATATCACAATAATTTTTAGAATATTATAACACAGAAATCCTTCATTGATTTATAGCTACTATGTAAAGAAACAGAAATAAAAAGAAATAAGGATTTTTTAAGCACATCTTTGTATATTGTTTGTTACAGATAACAAAGTTTATGGAAAATAAAATATAATGCTTGACCTTGTTTTATTCATTCTGCCTGAAAAATCAGGTTCCTTAGTTGTTGTGAGGCTGATCACATGGGTTAAAACTCCTCAAACCATGGCTAAATTATCATATTGATGTACATTAATTAGTTAGTATATGACTTCTGAAATGTAAAAGAACGTGTAACGTGCTCCATTAAAATGTTCTGGCTCTTTTCTATAAAGTGGCATAACCCTTGCATATTTCCTGCAAGATGGCAAGGTCATGAAAAGCGAAAGGATGGTGGCATAATATACAGAAACATTAATTCTTGCAGAGATCTTAATCTTTACAGTTTCCCTTAGTTATGAAGGCAAAGCTCTAACTTTGATGCAATAACAAGAAAATACTTTTGGTTTTCAAGACTTCATATATGGACATGATGAAATGACTTGTATCTTCAAGTGTCTACAATAACTGTAGAATCACAAAGGAAAAAAGAAACATCAAAAAAACCTCTAACCCTTTAGCTAGCTCTAAATTTCTGAAACTTCTGAAATTAGCTAGCTTTAGTAGAATTGTATGAAGAAATTCTATATACCGAAGTGGCATGTAGAATAATATAGGCTAGTCAGGTAACATATCTTGATCGAGCTTTGACAGACAGCTATACTGGTGATGCTAGCCTGAACTACCTAGCCAGAAACTAACTTCAATATTTTGGGATGTTGCAAGCGTGATAAAAACTGGGAGCCATTCATTTCTTCAAGTTTGCATACTTTTAGAGGGGTGCAATGGCATCAGGAAATGGGCCTTTGAATTAACATGTAGTACAGACAGAATACATCTGGAGACTTTGTATGCCTTGTCCAAAGCAATTTTAAGCACTTCAAAAGAAAATGAAGCTTTCCAGGTTATTCTATGTATGCTTTATTTAGAAAAGAATATCCTGGAGGAGTGAAAGAGGATGACACAGTACAGTGGGGTTTGTAACTTGTTTTTACCTTTTGTTTGTAAAAGCATTTACCAAATTAACTTCGTAACAAAATAACATCTACAAATGTGGTTATGTCTCAGGTGTTTTTCAGATTAAAAATAAATTACAAACTTAAAATTTCCCCAGTACTAGGTGAGGTAAATCCAATATTTAATAAATCAAGACTAATCATTTTCCCTGCAGTCTTCTGATAACACTTTTTTTGAACGAGGCCCATCACCCTTTACTTTCTTTTTTTTTACTAATAATTTAAAGAAATTTCACAGTACCAGGTTAAGAAGAAATTGCTTAAGGGATAGCTAAAAACGTAGGATAATTACAGTTTAGAGAAAGCAAAAATGTATTAATGTATTAATGTGATTCATGTAGTAGAAATACTTGCTTTGTCAGAAACTATAGAGTTACCATTAGTATGAGTATTCATAAGGAGACATGAATGAAAGTGAGAAAAGACAACAGAATAGATACTGGGTGCTAGATATTAATTTAGACCTCTTCTCAAGTGATTATTTTTATTGGCACTTTCTCCTGGTTCAGGACACACACCAGCAATTGTAGCATCAGAGCTGGAAAGGGGGAACTTCTGTAGCGCTTAGAAGTGGAATGATGATACACACGGCAGAAAGGACAATTTTAAGTCCCCTATTCCTTTTCATGTTCTAAAGAGTGCAATATAACAACATGTAAGAACTAGCTGAAATTTGGAGGCAGACATCGGGAAAAAAGTTCTAAATGAAGTATACCCAAGGTATGTCCAGAATTTCATTAACCTGAGCTGAAGAAATGTAATAATTAAGAACACTAGTAAAACTAAAAATGCAAAACTGTCATCAACAAACTGCTCCTCTGCAGGGTCCTGCACCTGGGGAGGAATAACCCCATGCACCAGTATAGGCTCGGGGCTGACCTGATGGAAAGCAGCTCTATGGAGATGGAAATGGGTGTCCTGGTGAATGACAAGTTGACCATGAGCCAGCAGTGTGCCCTGGTTGCCAAGCAAGCCAATGGTCTCCTGGGGTGCATTAAGAAGAGTGTGGCCAGCAGGCCGAGGGAGGTTCTTCTCTCCCTCAACTCTGCCCTGGTGAGACCCCATCTCGAGTACTGCTTCCAGTTCTGAACTCTCCAGTTCAAGAAATATGAGAAACTACTGGAGAGAGTCCAGCAGAGGGCCATAAAGATGATGAGGGGACTGGAGCATCTCTCCTACAAGGAAAGGCTGAGTGAGCTGGGCTTGTTCAGCCTGAAGAAGAGAAGGCTGAGAGGGGATGTCGTAAACACCTATAAATATCTCTAGGGTGAGTGTCAAGAGGATGGGGCCAGACTCTTTTCAGTGGTGGCCAGCAACTGGACAAGGGGCAATGGGCACAAACTGAAGCAGAGGAAGTTTCATCTGAACATGAGGAAGAGTGTCTTTACGTTGAAGGTGACAGAGCACTGGAAGAGTCTGCCTAGAGGGGTTGTGTATTCTCCTTCTCTGGACATATTCAAAAGCCTCCTGGAAAAGGTCCTGTGCAGCTTGCTCTAGGTGACCCTGCATTGGCAGGGGGGGTGGACTAGATATCTCCAGAGGAGGTCCCTTCCAACCCTGAACATTCTGTGATTCTGTGTTTCTGTAAAATTGCACTTAAGATTTTTCTTCCATTTAGACAGAAACAATGCTCACATAGAAGTACAAGAAGAGATTAGAAGTCAAGTGTCAGAAAATTAAATCTGTTTTGAGATTTACAAAGGATAAATAATTTACAGAAAACAAATTGAAGAAAGCCTCTCATTCACATTTTTGATTTAGCATTTTATGTGGCACAAGGATCCACATAAGGCACAATAGTCCATGAAGATCTTTGCTGGGGAAAAAAAAAATCTTTGTAGGGAGAGAGATTAACTTCCTTGTGAATGTAAACTACAGAAATTGTTCTGAAAACATTAGAGTAAACTTGACAAAATGTTAAGTTGTAGATCTGATATATTTATTAACAACAAGAACATATTAAACTGGTTTGCTAATTTCTTTCAAATTATCACTATTTTTCCGTCCTCCAGTGACAATGAAAACCAGAAGAGATATTATGAAATGAAAAAAAATTGAGTTCTTGAACTAGATATTAAAAGCTTTTACTACATTACTGTATCAGTACTTTTTTTAAACCTAAGGGGTCCCACAAGTCAGTAATCACATGAGAAATTCTGCATGTGTTTTTGGTTTTAATATCCATTTTATTTTTAATACAATAAGAGAGGAGAGGACATACATGAACCTGAAAACACGAATAACAAGCAGGCAGAAAAAAACCCTGAGAGAATTATCTGTTTAGAAATGTTGTGAAAAGGAGGTGGATAGTAGGTTGTGATTTTTGAAAGCTTAAAACATGAACGCTTGAGACAACTCAGATTTACCTGCAGGCATTCACGTAAAACAGTAAGCATTGTATTTCAGCCAGAGGAATTGTTTGTTGTTCCCCTCATGAAGAGATGCACATCAGTGAGAATACAGAACAGAGGATTTGCAAAGTTATTGTAACACTTACCATTCTTAATAAATATTAAAAAAAAAAAAAAGTAAGAAAGCCTTTACTTTTCCTCCTTCAGTGCTTTAGGATCCCTTGAGCACTACTCAGTCCACAGTCTTCTGGAGCCTCCTCATGACCATGCTTACTTTGCCTACCTTTCTTCTGTAAAGTGATTAGGAAGAGAGCTTTTCTTCTATAAAATTCCAGTTCACTCTTATCTCGGAGAGCTTATTTCCTTCAGTGATATCAAGCACTTGTTATGCAGGACATGGCTTAACTGAAAACTCCCGTATGACACCTGCCTCCTCCAGAACTCTGACCTCACTCTTTGATCTGTTTTTGTCAAGCTACAGCCTGTAGACCCTTTCAGGTCCGTGAACTCTTTCTCTAGTGGATCTCAAAAATGTTTATGTCTTCTGAATAGCACTCTGAATTTTTTTAAAGGTTCGCAAACTGAAAATGGTTGAAAACTGCTAGAGGACAGATTCAAATAAGATAGTGGTGCTTGACTCTTGGTTATGCTCTCATGTGCCATCTGCTAGCAATGCTGATAGTTGCTCTTAAAACTCAGATATGGAAGGCAAAGGTAATAATGTGAGCTATAGTTTGATCTAGGTTTTCATTAACATCCTCTGCTGTGTTTACAGATCTGAAATGACACTGACATACCTTATATTGAAAATCCATTTCCTAACCAGTGATGTAATACAATTCTGTAGTAAAGTAAGGCACTTTTTCCCAGTGGAAGCTGAGGCTTGTTTTGTTTATTTCCTCAGACCAGAAGAAAAAGTACAACTGCTAAAATCATGTTAAAGCTTATTGGATTTGCAGCACAAAACACCTATTTCAGCGGTTCGTCAGAAACAGTAGTTTATCATTCCCTAAACAGTTTCATGTAGGTTTTTGAATGTACTATTTGGTGGAAGTAAGTTCTGTCATTCTAATGGTAAACAGATCTTTCCATTAAAAATCAAGAGGTATTCTATTCCATATTTTAATGTACTGCAATATCTATTGCATTCCAACAGTGCTGGCATCCTCTCAAATCAAAATGCTGTCACCTTAAAGCCTATTAAATTCAGATGACATTTTAGTTCTCCATTCCAAATTCATTGCCACAACTAAAAGCCTTTTCTGATTTTTCTTTCTTTCCTGAGATCACATTTAGATACCTTCTTTCCCACTTGAATTTTTAGATTGTTTACAACTTTTACACATCAGTATTTTTATTTGATTTGTAAGGGTTTTAAAATTAACACCAGATGAACAAAATTACTTGTTTCTTACTTGCTTTTAACAGTCTCTTTTATCCTTCAGAAAACTATTTCCTTGTCTGTATCTGATAGGACTGTACAGAATGTAGTACTGAAATGACTTTGTGGTTATGCCTGTTGAATAGCCAATGTAAGAAAAAAAATCATCTTGTGATTTTTGTCTTCTTTTTGACCACATCTTGCTACAGCTCTGAGACTGCCTTTCACTGTTGAATTCTTATTAATTAAAATGAATTCCTTATCCTTCCCATGAGGTACTGAGCCTATGTGGTTTTGTTTTCCTGCTTCACTGCCAAGTCACTGTCCACGATATTTGAAAGGTCATGGCAGTCAGGCAAAGTCCCTGGTGACTGAAGAAAGGGAAACGTGCCCATTTTTAAAAAGCATAGAAAGGAGGACCCTGGGAACTACCAACCTGTCAGCCTCACCTCTGTGCCTGGGAAGATCATGGAAAAGATCCTCCTGGAAGCTATTCTAAAGCACATGGAGGACAGAGACGTGATTTGAGATAGCCAGCATGGCTTCCCCAAGGGCAAGTCCTGCCTGACCAACCTCGTGGCTTTCTATGATGGCGTGACTAGATCAGTGGACAAGGGAAGAGCTATGGATGTGATCTGTCTGGACTTCTGCGAAGCCTTTGGCACGATCCCTCACAACATCCTTCTCTCTAAATTGGAGAGATATGGATTTGATGGGTGGACTGTTCGGTGGCTGAGGAATTGGTTGAAAGGTCGCATCCAGAGGGTAGTGGTTAGAAGCTGGATGTCCAGGTGGATGTTGGTGACAAGTAGTGTCCCTCAGGGATCTGTACTGGGAGAGATGCTGTTTAACATTTTCATCAATGATTGAGTGCATCCTCAGCAAGTTTGCAAATGACACCAAGCTGAGTGATGCAGTTGACACACCAGAAGGATGGGATGCTATCCAGAGGGACCTGGACAAGCTTGAGAAGTGTGCCTGTGTGAACCTCATGCAGTTCAACAAGGCTGAGTGCAAGGTCCTGCACCTGGATTGGGGTAACCCCCAGTATCAGTACAGGCTGGAGGATGAAAAGCTTGAGAGCAGCCCTGCTGAGAAGGAGTTGGGGGTACTGGTGGATGAAAAGCTGGACATGAGGCAACAATGTGCGGTTGCAACCCAGAGAGCCAATCATATCTTGGCTGCATCAAGAGAAGCGTGGCCAGCAGGTCGAGAGAGGTGATTCTGCCCCTCTACTCTGCTCCGGTGAGACCCCACCTGGAGTACTGCGTCCAGCTCTGGAGCCCTCAGCACAAGAAGGACGTGGACATGTTGGAGCGGGTCCAGAGAAGGGCCACAAAAATGATCCAAGGGCTGGAGCATCTCTGCCGTGAGGAAAGGCTGAGAGAGTTGGGCTTGTTCAGCCTGGAGAAGAGAAGGCTGCGGGGAGACCTTATTGCAGCCTTTCAGTACCTGAAGGGGGCCTATAGGAAAGATGGATAAAATATTTTCAGCAGGGCTTGTTGCAATAGGACAAGGAGTAAAGGCTTTGAACTGAGAGTAGATTTATACTAGATATAAGGAAGAAATTTTTTATGGTGAGGGTGGTGAAGCAGTGGAACGGGTTGCCCAGGGAGGTAGTGGAGGCTCCATCCCTGGAAACATTCAAGGCCAGGTTGGACGGGTCTCTGTGCAAGCTGATCTAGTTGAAGATATCCCTGCTCACTGCAGGGAGGCTGGGCTAGATGACCTCTAAAGGTCCCTTCCAACCCAAAGCTTTCAATGATTCTATGATTCTATGAATGTAACCCTTGGCACAAATGCGATCTTTCTGTGTAGGGGCAAGGAAAGAAATGCAATAATCCACTGGTAAAAACAACACTAGAAATTAAGTATATATATAATTCTCAAATCCTTTTGATTAAGAATCCATTCAAAGGTGACCTTGAGTCTCAGCAGCACAAAAATTTGGAAAAAACCCATCCAACTTCCTGCTGCTTTGTGTCATGTGACCCATTACGTGTGTCTTTTTTTAAGCCTCATTCACAAATTATCAACATAAAAAAATGTTGATAGTTCAGTCTGAGCTACAGTTACTCTTGGTGCAAAATCTGGAAATTCTGAATGTAGTGTGTTAGCCAGTGGCTGTTACATTAGCTTCTTTATACTAGCGTTTGATTTTGTTTTCCATGAAATTACTTGTAATATAATGAAAACAAAGTTACTGGAGAAATGCATGAACTTAGTTGTATTTGGAACATGATATTTCAGTAGTTCATTATGCTACACGAAGTACTGAAAGCTAAATGTTATCACTGTCCTATTTTACTGTCTAGTTTACAATCTGATGTTAGCTGTTTTATTAAAAATCATAATAAATTAATTTCTCAGATTTATGTAAATCACAGAAATATTTTGAAAAATAACATTTTACAGCAACAAGCTTCTTGCATCTACACAAAAGCTTTGGATGAAATGCAAAGGTCTACACCTCTCAGATGTAAAATACATTTAATGACTGTTATCATGACACTGCAAAGGACAGCTTCTAGGCCTAAAACTAACTGACCAAATCAGCTTTCTGACCACATATTAGTCACAGGAAAATCATTCCATTACTGTACGTGATAACTCTGTTCACATAATCAGTCACTCTGAGGCCAAATGTAACCCATAGGAAGAGGTAATGGACAGCAATAAAACATAATTATTTGAAAGAAGTGAAAAGACAACAGTATGTTTTGAAAGACAAGGGCAATTTTTAGCTGAACACGTTTGTTTGAAAAACTTTTTCTAAGCACTTGAAGTGCTTGTATGAAAGCAACAAGCAGTAGAAAAGCTGCAGTAACCAGTGGATTAACGTCAGAGATATATGCTTTAAGCCTACTCTTAATCATGTGCATCTAATAAATAGATAGACAAAGGGCATCTTACAGCTGAGAGAACGTATATATTTTGGTAGGGCACCTCTCATGTCAGCTGTATGTATGTAAATTTTCAGTGTTTGTTCAATACCACTGTTGATTAAAGAATTTTTATTTTATAAATTTTGTAAAATATTTGCTTCAGATGACTGCCAATGGAAATTACATGTGATTTTATGAAGACCTGAAAGAGAAAAAATATTTATTTATAATAATTATTGACATTTTTTCCTGTGTGATTTCTCTTGCTTGTTTCTGTGCCTGTGATTATATTTCTGAACTGCTTTTGCAAATTGATACTCTATACGTAAATCAAAATCTGGTGGATTTGCCTGTCATTCTGCTGAGCGTAATAGCTCTCTTCAACTACAGAGTAACTTATTTTATTGAGTTCAGTAGAGTACTTCTTACATATCAAATGCTGAAAGCAACATTTATGGTACAGATTAAAAGCATGTTGAAGAACTGGTATTTTTTTTGTTTTGTTCTTTATTTTTTCCTGTATATTACTAATTTCTCTTACATAACTTGCTGCATCCACTCACAAAACTATGTCTAAAAAGTCAGCAACATTAAGTTGGCTTTTTTCACTCCCAAAACTGTGTAGTCAGCAACATTGTTAGCTTTTTTCTCTGATAAGCGGAAACAGTTAAAGATAATTTCAGATTGCATATTTCTTGCCTAACAGGGCAATTTCTCTACAAAACAAGTCCAGTAAGGTCAGTTCAGTAACACCTTTCTGAGATTCTTTTCATTCATTACTTACAAAACAGATCAAGGCTTGCCATTGCCATGCTCAGGAGCAATCAACAATTTTCCATCAGAACTGCCTTTTTGAGATAAGAGTAATTTTTTTTTTAAATCTTCATAAAAAATGAAATAATCGTGTGACAAATTTAACATCACAAAAAAAGTTAAGAAAATTGTTCCAAAATACTCTTATTATTTTGGGTTTGGAAGTCAGTTTCTCATTGAGCTCTTTCAGACTTGATCATACCAAAAAAGTATTTGTCTTGGATGCTCAAGAAAGCTTCTTGAAATCAATTGAATATGGAAATAAGAAGGGCATACTCAACATGTCAAAGTCAGATATCAATAAGTGGCCAGTTTACCCCATCTCATTGAAAGGTGAGAAGATTACCTTAAGTTGAATTTTCTGTGGGGAAAGCATGTGAGTGCAAGTAGCTGTTATGAAGTAGATAATTCACTGTAGGGTTTTTCTGCAGTTCCCCTAGTCCTGCATAAAATTAAAATGCATTAATCCCAATGTAGACACATATTCAGAATTAAAGTGACCCTAATTTAGTTTGGCTTAATTCACCTTGAAGTCTGAAGTGGACCACATGGAAGTAAAGTAATTGAAAATCTGAATAAAAGGATCAATACAATCCTTTAATTCATTTTAATTAATCCACTTTAAAAGTTACTTCAGATTAACTTTCTTAAGTGTTTCTGCACTGACTCATTCAATAGGCCTTGAGTCTTTAGATGGGAGCTTATCATTAATTATGAAACGATCAGCTCCTTCCTCCACAAACTAAAGAGATAATGGCATAAGACTTAGCTATTCTCCGACCGACACAAAGCACATAGAATGTAAGCACAGAACTTGTTAGACCCTGGCACTTCTCTTTCCCTGGAAGCCCTGATAATCATTGAAGGGACAGTAAATTTATTTGACAATTAAGAAGTAATCTATTATTAACTTTAATGATGCAAGCCGTCCAACTTGTTTATTCTATCATCCGTTAAAATTGGCTCTGTTCCACAAGAGCAAAAGGCAATATAAGTAACAACATGATAATTTTGATAATTATTCTCTTCCAGAAGACTAGGTTATTTCTTAGCTTACGATGAGGATGCATTGTTGATTAATTAAAGGTAGTGTCAATACTTAGACCTGGGACACAAAGGGTTTTTTTAAAATTTTTTTTCAAGTACACAAGGAGTTACTCTAACATTCCACATGGCTAAACTGCAATAAAATCTGTGTTACTGAAGTGGTGTCACAGAAGTAGCTGAAGAATTCAGCATAGTATACATTTTTAGGCTTTTGTTCAACCGTAATTTCAAGGAAATACATTTTCCCCTTATTTAAGTATATTTGAAGTATCACATAATTCAGTTAGCTGACATAGTTGAATCTTTTGGCAAGTTATATCTGAGGATATTAACGTAGGCATCCTTTTCCTTTAAATCAAGATATGGCTCCAAAACAGTGGTTCCATGGAATTCAGAGAGCTGTACTTCAGTTTTCCTTGTTGGATAGTTTTTGTCTTTATTTTAATCATATTTTGAATTGATGTGCAAATTTAGAAACTTTTTTTCCTCGGGCTGCTAAATCTTTACTTTCCGTAATAGCATTGCAGTTTGAGTCTTTGGTTCTTCATTCATCTGACATTGTTGTGAGTTAACTTATCTCTATGAATAACTCAATCCTAGCACTAGTCTTCTAGCATATATTGCATATATATATATATATAAATTGTCTATTTTAAATTGTGTATTGCATATAGGATACTTTATACACATCCATTTTTTGCCATTTATACCATCATAAATGTATGATGGTTTCTAGGGAATATCAACAGGATTTCATGATTAATGAAAGTTAATGATTTCTAGGGGAAAATACCATTTTTTTTTATTAATAAATAGTAATGTTTTCTAGAACCAAAGGGACTGGAATCCCAGTGGCAAGAGAAAATACGGCGATAAGTTTCCTCTGGAAAGGAATAGTGTTTATGACAACATCAACAGGCATACAACCAGAGCTATATTTTATAGATGAATGTGATATGGCTGGAAGAGAGAACTTGGCTCTAAAGTAGTTTAAAATAGAAATAGTCAAAGGACCAGGACAAACTGTTAACCAGAAGCATTGTGTCTCATGTTCCCTAACTGATGCAGTATGAGGAACATGTCAGTAGATGTAGAAGGTATCAATAGATGATGAAAGATCTGTTTGTAGATGTCACAGAAGTGAAGGAAACTGGAAAAAATACTAAATGCTCTTATAAACAAAATAAACATGCTAACTGTCCAGTTGTTTAGTGGTCAACAGGAGAAGCGGAAGTGCAAAAGTAAAGAAGAATTTGAAAATGAAGAGAGAAAATTATGGTTACCTGCTAAAAGGGGGGTGGAGAGAGGTGTATGTCGTAGAGTACTCGGGTATCACCTGTACTTGTCTGAATATGATTCACACAGAAAAAATCTTTCTTATTCTGTTTTCTCTTTTGTTTTTTGAGGTTTTTTTTGTAAGTTTGTCTAAAAGGACAGATAACATGTTTTCATTGTGTGCTAGGCTGGGGAGTACAACTTTCTGTCAAGTGGAAGGCAGTGAACACTACTTTAGGGAATGAAACAAAGCAAAGGGGGAAAACAGGGTGCTTGTGGAGCATTCTTACACATTTTTGTGTTTGTTAAGTTCTGTTTCGCAACAGATCTCCAGATCCCTCTAAAGGCTGAGCCTGAAGAAACACATCATTTTTCTGAACTGCTGTGTGTGTGCTCTCCTCCATCTAGGTCAAAGGCTGATGATACTCCGGCTCTTACTGTGCCTGCATAACTGGGAGTTGTTGTTCCCAATTTTTTTTAAAGCTAAGTCTTTCTCCAGAAGAAAGGCATGTTTCACTTGTAAACTGGTAATAAAATTTTCATTATAATTTGTAGCATGCAGAGACGTCAGTAGACTGTAACTGGTAAAGATTATTCAACTGCTTAGTAAAAACCGACAGGGTTTTTTGGAGGGTATTTTTTTTGGAGGGTTTTTTTTTTTGGTACACAGATTTAGTGATAGGTTGGAAGAATCTAGGCATTTTTTTATTTCTTGTCTAGCTGCAAGTTTCATGCTACCAGTTAGATAAATTATTAAAATTGTGAATTTCAGTGAAGAATCATTTCTATTTTGCACTAGCAGATGTTAGTAACCAGATAAGAAAAATGTGCAATCTAAGTTGTTTCTGTTAGAGTGAAGACACTGCAATACAGGGCACAGTGACCCTTGCAGGGCCTTCACAGAACTGCTGCTACAAGCCTGACACTCTCCTGAGGCACAGCACAACCATCTGCATTAACCTTCGACTGAGGTGTGCACAGCTGTGGCAGAAGTTCAGTACTATGTTTCTTTTCTGTTGCGGCGCTGTCTCCCCAGCTGGGAATCCTTGGTCTAGAAATGTTGTACAGATAATGCAATCGTGCCCACATATTATCTGAATCAGCTTAAATTTTAGTGCATCACTGAACAAAAAGTACCTTTTCAACAAACCAAGAGACAGCAAATTTTACAAGACAAACTGTGCATGTTTCCATTGTTAGCATAGTGGCATCACTTCTGAATACTGCAGGTCAAAGCACACATTTCAGTTTTTCATAGGAACCATGTCTTTTTTAAAAAGCAATTTAATTATATTGTTAGTTCACTGAATTTGTTCTTCAGCCTTTGATTTCAAGTTTGAATGTATCATTCCAGCATGTACTCTATCCAGCCATTGTTCTTGCATCTCAGTAGCAGAAATTCCACCACTGAACGTTAGGATTACATGGCTAGGACAGGATTTACTCATGTAAATTACTTGGACAAGGTATTATGTAAATCACACACACTAGTAGTGCCTGTGTATCAGAAATCATGTTCGAAACATGATTTGCAAGGTAGTTAAAGGCCAACATAGTAGCATGTGTTATTTGGCATCTATTTTTTGTCAGGGACACCTGTGTAAAATCCATTTGGGTTACATTTTTCATTTTTAAATTTGAAGAAAGTTCTTTTCATGTATATCTCACCATGAGAAAACAGTATGTGAGTACTGGCTTATTTAATTCTGATTGTGGTGATGTATCAGCAACAATAAAATCTGCTTTATTTGCATGTAGCAGCATTTTTGCCATGCTGCAAAATGGTCACTATTTATGTTTAGCAGAATAGTCTCAATGTTGTTAAAAGGTAACAAAGACCCAGCTTATTCATGAGTGGTAGAAATATGAAGTCCAGCTCTGTAAGGATTTTCAAATTCCTGTCTTTTATTTTCCACTACAATGTCCTCAGCTGTCCTCTGTATCCTCTGATATCTGCCGGAGGAGTGGCCACATGTGTTATGGCCAGGTATATAGATGTATGTTGATTACTCAGATCCTACGCAACTTCTGATTGCGTAGCTGGTTTCTTCCTCTCACCATGGATAAAAACCTTAGGTACAGTTTCCTTTCAAACAGAAAGGTAACTAACTTTGTTCTTTCTCTTCTATCCTTTTTACAGTTCTCCTGCTACTTGTAGGAGCTTGATAGCTTTGAGTATTCAGTAAAACTGAATTAGTAAAAACTAATTGCAACTAAAAAGTAGCTTTAAAAATAGTAAGGCAGGTGCTAGCTAGAACCTGATTTCCTTAGGAAATGAAGGTGAGGTTCAAATAAAATGCAAGATTTTAGGACAATAAGATAAACTAACTATTCTTTCTAAACCAGTGTAGAATTTAACAATACAGATGAATTTCTCCCTGCATATATAAAAAATAGCTCTTACCAAGTAGTCACAAGCAGGGGGAAGGACAAGGACCCAGCAGCTGCAGTCAGACCTTTCAGTTCTCATTTGTGTGTTGTAAGGATCCCAACAGCAATCTGTGTAGGCATGTCCATTGCATAGAGATGGTATAAGACACTTTGGGGCATTTACAGGCATGCAGAGTCCTCCATGCCTCAGTGACCTCCGTCTACACTTGAAATTCATTCTCAGTCTTGAGAGCAACCTTGCAATGGTTGTTCATTGTTCATGTAACTTTTTCTGCAAGCAGAAGCCTATTCAAAGATTGTCAAGACTAATTTTCTGCAGCAATGCAGATCATGGAAACAACTGCTTAGCAGCAAACTTGCCCTTTTCATTGAACACCGTAGCCTTCTACCAGCAAGAGAATAGTCTAAGAGAGTTCCAGGCACAAGTTAGTCCAAACAAACCTGTTCTGAATATTCAGACATAGTTATTTGGAATTTTACTTAATTTCTATGAGTCGAGATTTATGATGTCAGTCTTCTATCTTGCAAGAGAAGATTTTGATCTGGATGTTTTTATTCAAGATCAAGGTTATGTTTTAATCACCACAGCAGAAACACTTGCATGACTTGAGTAGCATTGTCAAGGACTATTTTCTTTTAGCATCAAACCTGGCTCAGTTGTTAAATGGCAGGTCAGATCAGATGGCCTCTAGAGGTCCCTTGCAACCTAAGTTATTCTATGATGCTGTTCATATTCAGGAAAGTCAAGTAGATGAATAAGAGAGGAAATGCTACTTTATACAAAGGATGAGGATTGATATCTAGATTGTAGAGAAAAATAGACCCACTGAAATTCTCCAGGCAATAATTACAAGGGTTTTGAGAGCTGTCATTTTTTTGGTAGAAAACAGTACCTGGAGTTTATGTGGCCTGATTTAAGGCCAAAAGGAATAAGGGAAGCTGGCAGATCATTTAGGAATTGAAAGTAAATTAATATAAGTGAAGGGTAAGTGCAGAAGACCGGCACTGGTAAATTGCAAGCTTGTAGTTTACCTTGACTTAAAACAGATAAATAAAGCATAAAAAATTTCTAGTACAAAGAAAAGAAGACCCAATCAAACATAAAAGAGTAGCACAGTTTTTGTAAAGACAAAATCAGAAAGGTTGGACTATAAAATGCAGTGTAACTTGCAAGAAGATTTCAGGGAAATTTTAGATCCATAACTCAGTGGAGGTAAAAACTGGAAACAGAAGACACCTAGGATGCCAGATAATTTTCTTTTCAGCAGTGATATCCAAAAAGATCAACTGTGTTTAGCAGTTAGCATAGCTTATACTGGTAAAAAAGAGAGGAACTCTCAGTGTTGACTAGGAGGAGAAAAACGATTTAAAACTTCAAAAGTATTTAATCAGTCATATGTCTTCAGATTGCCTAATAGCAGCAGTTATTTCTAGAAACTCAAGGAAATTAAATACTAAAAGTTAAAAAAGACTAAATGCAAAAAAAAAAAGGAAAAAGAAGGAAGTGGGACAGAAAGAAAACATCATGAAGTTAAAATGTCACGGGCAGGAGAACAAACATCAGCAATATTGGAAAAGGTGTAAACACTGTATTAGGATAAAGCTAAACAGAAAGATACTCTGCAAGAAATTTGAAAGAAAGCTCCTATGAAATGCCTGTATGTACAGCGTTGTGACAGATTATATTTTCTCCCTTCAGAAAGTCCTACAAAGTTTCCACTTTGCAGCTCTCCCATCTCATCCTGACTTGACTGTGCATGTGGGCTTATACATATCAAAGAGTGATAGTCTCTGTCTGCCCAGGCTTACTAAGGCTTTACTGGAAACACTGTAGAAAGTTCTAGGCACAGTCCTTCGAGAAAACAGAGATCTGGAAATTCTTTGGAAAATATTCAATGATCTCAGTGAAAAGTATCAGGGCTTTAGAGAACATGAGGAAGGATTAAATGTATTACAAGACTAAAAAGACTATAGAGGGTATGCAGCAGTCTTTAAGCAAGTAAAAGGCTGTTGTGAAAGGGAAGGAAATGGTTTGTTCTCCACATCTGCAGTAACTAAAAACAGGAAATAATGGACTTCTCTTGCAGCAAAGTCAAGTCAGGTAAGGTATTAGAAAAAGAAATATCAGTAAACACCGAAAATGCCTTGGGAAGGTGCAGGGGATTCTCCACTACTAGTCGTCTTGAGAGCAGGCTGGAAAAGCATCTACAAGTACTGTGAAACATAGCTGATGCTGCCTTAGCAGCTATGAAATAGGGAGTAATATTGCCTCATGAGGATGGGAGGAGGGGGTAACCCACTCTTGTCATGAGTTTTCACGGCATTTGCTGGAACTTGCTGATGCTTGCTCTGAAGCATAACCTAAAATGTGAGGCTATTACATTTTTAAAAGAAATTTTTGTTACCATCAGAAGTAGTTCTCAGAGCTTTCTTAATTTGGTTTTGTTTTTTTTTCTTCACATTTTTGGCACTTGGGACACATTCTCAACTGTTTTGGTCTTTTATACTAGGTGAAAATATTGGTGTAACATAAAAGACTTTTCCTCCAACAGAGCCTTGCTTGAGACCCATGAGGTTACATCTAAAGTCTCTTTTGAAATCTTCAGAGGAATCCAAAAAGAGGTGCATAATTGTAAATTAAAATAAAACTTTCAGACACCTTATCTTTCAGAAGCAGAGATCTTCTGCATCGTTCTGAGTTTTTCCATCTCTGTTTAGATGCTTTAGATAATATATTGTCAGCTTTATATACGAAATCCTACAGCCATTGGAAAAATAGGTATTTATTTTTCATTTAGGAAGTGTTAATGTTTGGAATAATTTTGTTATGGCTGAAGTTTTTCAAAACATATTACTGTTATTTTCTTGTGTTTGGATGCCATTCTTCAACTGTCTCTCTTTTAATGCCATTTCTCAGAATAACTGAAATATTTTTTACACTAATGCCCATATTTATTCATATAATTCAAAAGGTTTATATCCCAAGACCATATTTTATTGACAAACTGTCTTTTATGAGTAAACAGATAAAAGATGTTTTTAAACACCTTTGCCTGAGTAAACTTTGTATGATTATACAGGTCACGATTTTAAAGATCAATTGCTTTCGTTAAAAGTATTATGATACAGACATTATACATTTGTAGCAAATTAGCACATACAGTTATATATCACCTGAAGGGAGTATAGTTTCATAAAGAGTATAAACCAGTGAACCAGTGTCTGGCAGCTCTAAAGTGACTAAGATTTTTCTCCTGATGTTACCCACAGGGTTCTTATTTTACATAAACCTCTAATGATGAGATGAAGTTTTATTTCTTCATTGAAAATGTATACTGGATAAGAAGAACAGAAACACACAGTTACTAGGCAGACCCCTTCTCCTCAGTAGTCTTTAATTTTAAGGTTAATGAAAGTAAGTTTGAGTAATAACCTGAGCCACAGAATCTTTAATCTTGTGTATGTCCTTTACTTTCATTCAGCACTAGATGCCATCTCTCCATGAAAAAGACACTGTGTTTCAAACACTGGGAAACCACAATGACATGTGAGGAGATTATATGCATAATTTTTGGTCCTAGCTTTCCAGAAAAAAGAACAAACCCCAAGCCCCAGCCACAGCCCTCTAAATAGAAAGTAAATATACTGCACAGTAGTGTATCACACAAACTGCAGAATTCATACCCTTGGTATTTGTATTTAAGAATCCATATATTAATAAGCAGTATTGGTCACAGAGTCCATGCATCCATTCCCAGCCCACAAGTTGAGATATTGCCATCAATTCATTCTTTGTATACTAACGAAACTCTAGAGCTGTGTGTTCACTGACTTTGGATAGGAATTTTGCACAATGATTCGCTGTGGGAAAAAATGGCATGTGATCTTTTAAGTTGTAACTTACGTGTGCAGTTCCTGTGGAGCCATAACTCTGTCACCTTCTAATTGGCATTTCTTTTGAGTGTCTGCTTTATGTCCTCGTTGCTGTGTAATGTTTTTGTATTCTGAACTTTTTAGTGGCATATATAAGCTAAAGGCCTGCATTATATTAATACCTTTTGAGATTTGTGCATGGAAGATACTGCCCTGGGCCTTAGGTGCCCATATAATTGGCCCATATAATGATCAGTATTTGTTTACATCAACTTATTGAGATTTACCTTTTGCTTGATTTTACACTTCTTGCAGACATTGGCAACAAAATATTTTTAATTTAAATTTGCTTTACACTCTCTGCATACTTACAACAGACTACTACTGTAATGAGGTGTTAATATAAATTGTTTTTCTGTAATTCTTTATATATCTTGCAGTTGACTACTTTATAAAACCATGGTTTTGTATTTTTGATTCATGAAGAATTTTTGCCTATTGTATCATCCCATATACAGCTATCTGCATTCTGCCAGTAGAAGAGATTCAATGTGCAGGTCATTCATTGGTAGCTCTCTACATTTTTTCTAGTAACCAGTAGCAAGCCATCAACTTTCAGTATCTGTAATTCTTGTTGTACGTCCTGTAAGGACAAGCGTTTCATGAATTGTGTTAAAGTGAATGAAAGAAGCGGTATGAAACTGACATCAATAATAGTCGTATATTTGTGATTGTCAGTGTAAGAAAGTACATATACAAACACATACTAATTTCCAGCGTAGACCTGTAATACAAATTTCTACTCTAATCTAAGGGATTTGTTGCGATACTAACTTTGATGCTATGCCATGAGAGGAATTAAAGCCCACAAAAAAAGTGGAGATATTAGACAGGGACTATGAGTAGATAACCTTTCTGGTCTGTTTATTATCTTTTTTTTGGTTAGGTGAGATGCAAAAAAGAAATCGTACAATAAAGACCCTTTCTTGACTATAAAATATATCATGTATCTTTGGTATGACTTTTTCCGTAGAATGAAATCCTCTACTACTAGTAAATGTTGTACATTTGGATTTGTTCTTTAGGTCCTGCCACTCTGTATGGTGTGTGTATATATATATACCTATTAAAAATGTGTTTATATTATACATACAGAGTGTATATTATATATATAATAGAGTGCATAGTATATACAATCTATATAGTCTCTGTATAATAAAAATATGTATTCATCACTTTGTTGTTGTGGTTTTCTTCTCCTCTTCACCTAATGCTACCTTAACGCTGTCTTCCATTTTTCTCTAAACTTAGACAAAAAGTCCTGTGCTGATAATTTTGAGTTAAAGTTTGAATTTACAATTGTTGCTCCTTGCAACAAATGCTGCTTGCATCTGCGCCCTTGCATCTCAGCAACATTTTAAACCCAGAGAGCCAAAAAGGCTCAGGTATTTATTTTTGTATGTTACATAAACGTATACAGTTACAGGTTTCGTTAGAATACCAGAGAACAAAAAGTCAAAGATAATTTGATTCACTTAGACAGCTTGCACAGAACAAATTGTTCCATGGACATCAGAATTATTGAAGCATGGCTTCCTTCAGATTTCTGTTTTTCACCCCCTCAACAGCTCCCTTCAGGAATCCTACCTACCCTGTATTTTCTCTAACACTCTTGTTCACCAAGAACAACATATGCTTTGCAAGTGCTCTGGAGTAACTTGCATGTTGATGGGCTTGTGAATATGTTTGTATTGATTACTGAAAAGAGGGTATCCTGACTGAGTCCATCTTCTCTTTCCTTTGGTTGGTGTTTTTGCATCCAGTAGTGTCTTTTAATAAAAAAACCTAAGGTGTCATTTTTGAGTTTTCTGCGTGTTTTTCCAGTATCATTATAATCAGCAAGCATGAATACTGTGGAAAGTGAATGGATAGGCAGGTATGGTTTTTAATTCAGGGCAAAAAATTTCATATGTATTTTACAAATATGAATTTGTGTTATTTTTAATCTCACCAAGCAGAATATTGGATCATAACATAGGTTTTGAAATGAGCTTATTTCTGTATTTACTATGTACCTCTGAGAAAAAGTGAAGACCCTATTAATCTTTGTTTGTCTTCTCTGGGTCAAAGTTAGTTTTCTCTAATTTTCAGTGTGAAATTCTGAAGTGAGGAGAAGAAAAATAGATTTTTTACTTTTTTATTTCTCAGATTCTGTGGTTTGATAAATAGCACATACATATAATCACAAGCCTAATCTCCAGTTGCTTTTTAGACATAAAGTACCAGTTTAAGAAAAGTGGATTAAATTAATGAAGTAGATCAGAATTATAAGACAAAAAATGGAATATACTATAGCACACCACAGAATGCATGCCATGTTGCACTAAGGCATATCATTTGTGTCTAAGTCTGCACAAGTCATATAACTCAGTATGTTTTACTTGTGAGTAGTACAGACCGTTCCAAGGGAATGATACTAAAAAACTCAGTATGTTTTACTTGTGAGTAATATGGAACATTCCAAGGGAATGATGTTAAAATCTTTGTATTATAGAGCATACATTTCAATACAGTAATAGGGAAAGAGCTATTAATACCTTACTGTTGAAGTTTGGTGGGGGAATATTTCTTATTACTTTATTTTATACCTGCTGTGAACTTCTGTGCAAAGACCACAGGAGGCTTTGGAGTGGTTAAAATACTTATTTTTGTATACTTGCTATAGTTTGATAAAGACAAGTGAAGTATTTTGAGGTCTGGAAAGAAATTCTTTTGTAAATAAAAAGCTGAGCTTCCTTCCTTTTTCTGCAGGAAAACTGTACTGCACAAAGCAAAGATATAGTATATCACTGGCTCAGAACAGAAACTTGAGTGCCTTAGGAATATCTTCTTTTCTTTTTTTTTGTTTGGTTGGTTCATTGTTTTTTAAATGCACAAAGGATGATAGTAGTTGTCTGTCTTTGGTTAATCTGCTTTGTTAGTTGATGTGCTTTCAGCTGAGCAGCTCGAAATCACTCAGGATCTTCATATATCTCAATGCTAGGAGGTGTGTCAGTGCAAAGACACAATTTCTGAGCATCCTTCAACTATGTATTTACACATAGGTTTAGTCAATATATGGTTTAGTCTCCATTTCAGAGAATTTTCTGTGGGTGAGTATACAGGTAGGTAGGAAAACCTGAGCTTCCACCTACACCCTGAAATAACCAGTCCCAGGCTAGTTTTGGTCTGGATCTTGCATAAATAAATTAACATTTCACTGTTGCTGAGACAGTTGTCATTTATCAACATACTGAGCTTATAAGTGCAGGTACTATACCTTTGTTTCAATCTGAGTTGTTGTTGTCGGTTTGCATAGCAAGGTTTTGGTAGTGGGGGGGCTATAGGGGTGGCTTCTGTGAGAAGCTGCAAGAATCTTCCGTCATATGTGATAAAGCCAGTGCCAGACAGCTATAAGACGGACCCACTGCTGGCCAAGACCAAGTCAATCAGAGACAGTGGTAGCGCCTCTAGGATAACATATTTAAGAAAGGGAAGAAAAAACTGTCGTGATATGGCAGTTGAGAGAGAGGAGTGAGATGATGTGAAAGAAACAACTCTGCAGACACCAAGGTCAGTGTGGAAGGAGGGGGGAGGAGGTGCTCGAAATATCAGAGCAGAGAGTCTTCTCTTGCAGCTCGTGATGAAAGACCATGGTGAGGCAGGCTGTCCCCTGCAACCCATGGAGGTCCACGGTGGAGCAGATGTCCACCTGCAGCCCATGGAAGTGACCCCATGCCGGAGCAGGTGCATGCCTGAAGGAGGCTGTGATCCCATGGGGAGCCTGTGTTGGAGCAGCCCATTCCTGAAGGACTGCACCTCGTGGGAAGGACCCACGCTGGGGCAGTTTGTGAAGACCTGCAGCCCATGGGAAGGACTCATGTTGAAGTTTGTGGCTAACTGTCTCCTGTGAGAGGGACCTCACACTGGAGCAGGGGAAGAGTGTGAGGAGTCCTCCCGCTGAGGGACAAGGAGCAGCAGAGACAACATGTGATGAATTGACCGTAACCCCCATTCCCCATCCCCCTGTCCCGACTGGGACGGGGGGAGGAGGTAGAGAAACGGGAGTGAAGTTGAGCCTAGGAAGAAGGGAGGGGTGAGGGGAAGGTGTTTTAAGATCTGGATTTATTTCTCACTATCCTACTCTGATTTGATTGCAGATGAATTAAACTTCCTTTTCTCCCCAAGTTCAGTCTGTTTTGTTCATGACAGTAATCGGTGAGTGACCTCTCCCTGTCCTTATCTCGACCCTCCAGCCTTTTCATCATATTTCCTCTCCCCTGTCCAACTGAGGAGGGGGAGGGATAGAGTGGTTTTGGTGGGCACCTGGCATTTATCCAGGCCAAAGCAGTTGTGTAAGTCTTGATGACATGAGAACAATTTCCTAATTTTTAACCTTTTTAAAGGCAGATATTTTTGTGTATGATTAAAAATTCAGCCCTAAAATAGCTAAATAATGGTGGTTTTTTTTAAAATAAGGCATTAAATACAAGATACTGTATAAGTTTTCAGGATACCAGAAATGGGTATTTATAGGACTAGAAACCAGATTTTCAATGAAAAATTAGTTTTAGATTTTGCCAAGGGCTTAGTCGTATTTAAGATTGTTTATAGTATGAGAAGTTTCATCTACTATATTTCTTCTTTCTTGGTTCATTTTTCTGAATTCCTCAAGACCATCTCTAAAAAAAAAATGTTCCGTCTTGAATTGTCCTTAATGTAATTCAGATTTCCTTTTTTCCTAGTTCCCTTACTGGTATTGATAACTGTGGTTTGTTTTCTGGTCAGGTTTCTGCAGGAGTTTGTGTGATTTTTGTGTTTTCAAAATTTAATGAGCTTGCTAATGCCACTGCTAATTTTAATTGTTTAGCTTGAAAGGGCAAACATGATTTATATTAATTTTATCACCTTCAAGACTAATTAGAATCTCGGCCTTGTGGCTATTCTTTTAGACATTTCTGCACTTTAACGTGACGGCAAAATACTCATAGTCACTCTCTTGTGTGAAATTTTGTTCTGATTTATTAACATTATAAGGGCATCTTACAGTCTGAAGACTAATCAACCTTAATTACAGATTCATGGCTCAAAGCTCTTATTCAATGGCTTGCTGAAAATTATTTTGTGTCAGTGAGACTTTTGTCTCGTCCTCCTTCAAGGTGGTTCTGTGTTAGGCCAATTATTACTGATGCATTGGTCAAGGATTTTAAAGATTAAAATTATATTCAATAAAGATCAGAAGAAGTTGTGTAAAGAAGATCTCTTCTGTGAATATAAATGTATGTAGATGATGCAAGATAGCTTCAGTGGCAATTAACTTTTTGGTTATCAAATAGCTCCAGTTCTCACAGCATAAATGGGTATCTTAGCAGAAAGTAAAATAATCCTAGATGATCTCAGCTTCTGTACACTTAACCCATTGAGAATCTGCTACTATTTCTTGTGTACAAAATTACAAGTATTTAGAAAAAAAATAAGCTCACACCGTAGGTGTGAGTTTAATGAAAAGTATTTGAATGGTAAGAGTAGAGCGGACTTGTGTGTGGACATAAATGATGATGTGTAATAGGGGAAGGGAGAAGGGCTAGAAAGATAGAATGAAATCCAGAGGAACTGTAAGGAAGCTGGAAATAACATTGTGTATCGGTGATAGCATAGCTTCTGCCTAACCAACATTTTTTGATACCAACCCCTGCTATATACTATCGCTGCTAGAGAAGGTGGGAAATGGAGGCCTCTGCTTCTGTGGGTGTGCCTAAGTCCATTTTTCCTTTCTGTGATAAGAGTCTGGAATTTCAACACCTACGATTCATTGATCTTCTATTGACTTATCATCAACTATCACCTTCACTGACCAATTGCCTTGGGAAGAATTGAAAGGATGAAGTAAATATAACTTTCCCCAGGCGTTACAAGTTTCCTAGAACTAACAGCTATTGCTATCATTTGCTAAGCATTAAATGGTGACTAGGAATCCTTTGCTTTACATCATGCTTGGGTAGCTCTACAGAAAAACCAAAACCTGAGGAAGTTGGTATGAATGAAGAAGTAGGGATTATTAAATCTGGCATGTAAGGTTCAGTAACTGAGGAAGGACATGGCTGAAATAGGGAAAAAAGGGACTGTCTCATTCAGTTATCAGGAAACAGGGACTGAATTCAGTTGCTAGTCTTTCAGGTTTGCATCTATGCCAGGGAGCGATACACTGGGCTAATAACCCACTTAATGTTCCTCATGGCAGCCTAGCAATCTAAGGAATCCGCTCTAGCCCTGAACCAATGTCATCTGCAGCTCATTTTTTTGTTTTGTTTTCTTTTTTTTAATATGTATGGAAGAAATCCAATCATTCCCATGCTGTAAATAAGGAATTGAAATAAAATTTTACTTACTTTTATGAGTGACTTTTGTAAATACATATTCAACAGCAACAAGGAAGTTGCCTGGAGTAAATCCCTACTACAGCTATAGTTCATTACCTGTAAAATTTGAAACAAAAATATTTTGAAGTGAGATTAATGACCTTTAATAGTATACAATTTTCTATTCTATTTTTTGTATTTGCTACACAATTTCTTAAATAAGAATTTTCTGTCGCTATACCATTCTCATTTTTGATCATTTCTACTATTTTTATTTAAGTACTTATTTGTTTCACCAAAAAGAAGATGGTGTTTAAGTCCCCTCACCCTTTCTCAACCCCTCTCAATACTAATCATTATTTCTTTTTCCTTAATATTTTGTCTTCAGACATTCTCATGACATTCTGTCTTACATTGTGTATTCTTATTGATGTCACATTTCTATGGCTTATTTAATCTTTTCTCTGTCCCTGCAAACCTCCGGTCTTATGTTCTGATCTCTGTGTTGCTCTTGTGATTTCATAGCTTTTTCCAACCTCCCATACTCTCTTGTTAGTGCTCCTCTCTGTCTCTCTCATTCTATCGTTCCCCCCTTCCTATTGCCTTAATTTAGTTTTTTTATTTCCTTTTTTTCTTATATATCATGCGAAATTTCATTCACAGTCTTCAGAGAAATTATGCTTATATCAATCTATTTTTATAATTTCGACAGACTATAAAACTTTTGGAGAATGCTATAAGTTTTATCTCCTTTTGTGTTTGGTTTTCCTTCATTATAATTTGCAGCCAATGGCAAATTTCCTGAGGGGTGATATTCTCTGACGCACATCTTGTATGCTTATGTGTTGTGTGTGTATGTCTTGCCAAGTCCACTTACTGATTTCATGAAAGGGTAGAATAAAAAGGAAGAAACTAGAAGGATTCTTCATGTAAAAGTACTTGTACAGAGCATTATAAAAAATCTGACTGAAGGAGAACATGGGCAAAACCACAACAGTTTGTGTGATTTGCAAACAGTTCTCTTCTTTTTATAAAGAATACGGAAGATATGTTGTCCTACCGAAACTTACAGAAAAACTCCCCATAACTGGGTTCAAATGTGTGTAAACATTAAGTAAAGCTACTCATTCTAAAGAGTTTATGTATCTAACTTGAAATGAAAATACAGTGTGACAATCATTCATAATACATATCCTCAAAGGAATTGCAGTGCATGCTGTCATTATAAGTTTTTTTTTTTAGCTCAGTATGCTAGATTTTATATCTATATATGTCTGGATATCAATATGACTTCATAAAGGGAATAATTTGGTTAAGCTGTTTCATGTTGTTCTGATGAATGGTTGGTGTCTGTGTAACTTTTACCTGTTCCTAGAGACAACACTTTGATTTACCACTCACTGAACTGGGCATAGGCACACACACTGGATAAAATTAATTTCTTTTCAACAAGGACATGTAGAACAAATTAAAGGATAAGAAAAGCAGGCATATTTTGAAATATATCTTTAACTATCCTTCATGAGATAAAATTTTAATCATACTTCTAAACCAGTTAAAAACCTATTATGGAGTTACATATTGACTGCACAGATTATAGATTTATGTTTCTGTGTCAATGGATTATGAATTTGGCAACAGCCTAATGGCTGTTCTCTTTTCACTGGTGAAACTGTAGCCAGTGCTGCAGAAAAGATTTGGACACAAGCAAAAAATATTCTGGCTTAGTGGGGTTATGCCTGTCTAACGAAAGACACTTCAGCATTAATACAAATAGCTTCACATTCAGCTACTTTGTTTGGTGATCAGAATCTATAGCTCTAACTGGTTGTGCGGGACATTTATGCTCCATTAATAGTTGCCAGCACATTCCTCTGATATCCAGCATGAATGAAAACTACAAGAGCTGCTGTTTCTTATCGTCTTGCCTACAGACTCTAAATTAGAATGGGTCATAATATTTAACGAGTTGTACAAAGAAGACAACTGCGCTCTTTCTCAGAGCTCAGTATATTTTCCATAAAGCTTTGGATAATTTGGTTTGTCATTTCAGTCTGGTTTTTGGATGTACTGGGGATTTATTTTGAATCTAATTCTTAAACAGCACATGTGGTCTAGACTAAAATGAGGAGAAAAATAGAACAGCAATCTAAAGGGCTAAAGAAAGGATGCATTTCATTCTTTTTTTTTTATTCTCCAACTGATCAACATCCTATTTACAACTGTATACAAAATGTAGCATTCTGCTTCCCAGTCATTGAGACAAAACAGGAGTTTTGTTTCTCCCCTTTTGTTATGCATATGAACAGAAAACCTGTGGTATTACATGCGCAGATGCGTGTACAATTTTGTCAGTTAAAAAGGAAAACAGCATATCCTGCTGGAAAGGTTATTTTTTGGGGGAAGAAAAACAAGTGATACCAATTAATTTCATCTAAGTTATAGAATAGATAGTTTGAATTCTCATCAGCTTTTTATGCTCAAAATCTTGTAAACAAAAAATATTTATACCAATGAAAACCAAATAATTTAATATTAGTGAAATTAAAGCCTTACCTGTCTAATCAAATAATTATGATTATTTTTGTTACAGTGATATTAGTACTTCAAGCTCAAATTTTGCAAAGGTAAAAAAAGACATGCATGAACTTCCTAGTAAACTTCCTCTTCTCTGGTGTCATGCTCATCCCATTTAGACGAAAGCCTTCAGTCTGGGTGCATTTACTCAGCATCCTAAGTCCTTTGATGAGAGTATGATGATGCTGTGAATGGCTTCTTCTTCTCACTGTAGGAAATGTTTGAGGGAACTTTTGTGTTTGCTAACGGAATGTACCTTGGTCTTTCTTCATTAATGTGTAAGTCCACACTATATCCAAATTTACCAATTGTGATGTGTTTTACATATGAAACCGGTGTTACAAAGCTCCCAAGTTTGCCTTTGACCATTGATTAGCTACTGGTGAATTGTTTCTAGCCCTGCAGTCACCAGCATCACTCCGTGCTTGTAAATTCAGGGCCCCTGCTGTCCTGTCATGCCAGTTTTCTTCCATGCTGCATTTTATCAGCAGCATAGATAGCTCATTCTTCACAGAAGAGCTCCTGACGTCAAATAGGCCTGATATCACACAACAGTCCATATCTAAGCAAAAGTTAAAATAAAATAGTAGTGAACTCGTCATCAGATAACTGCTGTTAAAACAAATCTCCTGACAGGCACACAGAAGTCTGGGCAAAACCTGACAAATCCTGAGGCCTTTGTGTTCGCCTAACACAAAGCCTGCATCCTTTTACAAGCAGTACTAAAACAAACAAACAAATAAACAAACAAAAGAATAGAACAAAGCAATCAAAACCACCCCCACAGACTTACTGGGCTATGAAGATTCAGGTGAAAATTTTAAGTCATCATCCACTCCAGCGTACAGTCAGCTATAAATTTGCCTTTTCCCTAACCCAGATTTTGCAAACACTGTCTGAACTCCAGACAGACCATATTTGACACCAGAGCGGAACAGCGTGGTGGGTGTTTCATCAATCTGTAGAAACTGTGACACATACCTGGCTTCAGGGGCGGAGTATGTGGGTATGTGGATGAGGGCAGAGGAGTGGGTAACATTTACCTTTATTTTAGCTGGGCTTTTGACACCATCTCCCAAAATATTTTTTTTTAAATCAGAATTTGCTCTGTAGGGTAGCTAGACAGTAAGAGGGGCAAAAGACTGGACAGATAGTTGGGCTCAGGGATAATGGTAAGTGGGATCGTACTCATGCTGGTGACAAGTGGAGTACAACAATGATCAGTCCTGTTTAACAGCTTTATCAATGACTTGGAGGAGGTTATAGAGGTCACCCTCCTCAAGCTTGCAGGTGTGAAGTGCAAAGAAGTGCTGCCCCTGTAGGCACCAGTGCAAGGACACAAGGCTGGTGCCTGCCTGTTTGGGAGCAGCTCTGCAGGAAGGGACCTGAGGGCCTTGGCAGACACAAGCTGAATATGAGCCACCAGTGTGCCCTAGCTGCAGAGATGGCCAACAGCATCCTGATTGGTATTCACAGGGACACAGCCAGGACATTAAGAGGATGGATTTTTTCCCTTTGCTTGGTGCTTGTCAGATACCATCTAGATACCGCATCCAGTCATGATACCCACCCCCCACTGCCATCCCCCAGAAAAGACATTGATAAACTGGATCAAGTGTGGTAAAGAGATCTCAGACTGGTTAAGGCTGAAGAAGCAGTCCGAGGAGAAGAGGCTGAGGGACTGTGACTTGCTCAGCCTGAAGAAGAGGTGGCTACAGGAAGAACCTAGAGCAGCCTCCCAGTACCTGTAAGGAGTTCACCAAAGAGACAAACTCAGGCTCTTTACAGTGGTACATGATGTAAGGATGATAGGCAGTGGGCATAAGCTGAAACGGGTGATGTTCCGGCTGGATATAAGGGAAAACTTCCCCCTTGAGGACAGTCAAGTAGCAAAACAGGTTTTTCAGAGTTGTTGTGCAGTGTCTATCCTTGGAGTTTTTCAAAATGCAGTTGGATAAAGCCCTGAGCAACCTGGTCTAACCTCAGATCTGATACTGCTATGAGCAGGATGTTGGAAAAAAGACCTCCTGAAGTCCTTTCCAACATGAAATTTCCAGTAACTCCTATTATCTACTCTCTAAAAGAACAGAAATGAAACTATATTTGCAGAAAACAATGGTTTTAAACCATATTTTTTTCTCAAAATCTGAATTGTACCCTTAAAATTTGCATATAGAAATATATCTGTTGACATAGATATATCAGCTCCATGGAATTCTAGTGACAGTCTCCATAACATGTGATTTAAGATGTGACTAAGACATTTATACTAGCTTCAGTCACTTTAGGATGAAGTAATTAAAATCCACGCAAAATACTTGAGAGTACAGGTCAGTGAATATTCATAGCTCATTTATAAAGCTCTTATGTCAGCCAGTTGTCAAAACTGTTTAACATGTAGTAACACCACGTAGCTCTTGGTAATCTGGAACTTTACCTTATGCCTGTTGAGAAGATGATCTGTGTACCAGGATATATTTGAGTTTTTACAGTGCTCTTGGGTGCTGCTTTTAATTAAAAACATTCTTGCCTGATGAAATATTTGGAAGCAAGAACAGGTGATTTTATACACAGATTTAAGTTTGTTACACTCTTCTGTTTATTTACAGAAGTAGAACTAAATATCCAGAACTACTATTAAGATCTGTACTTGGAGAAGTATTGCAGGCTAGGTATGCAGTTTGCCTCTGTGCCATTATTGAAAAATCAAGCTGCAATAATAACCAGATTACTAATGGTACAAACAAATAAGTGTATGGGAGAAAGGAACTAGTATTACACCTCCACATAGGAGCCTACCTAAATTCATAAAACACATGAATGTTAAACATAGATTCACAAGTATATTTACATGTTGTGCAGCGCAGAAAATGTGTTTAGACGTCTTTGGTCTTCAGTACTCCTCAATAAGAGAAAGTTATCAATGATCAAACAAACAGTTGGGGCATTGAATCAGTATGTTTAAAAGTTCATATCTGGCAGATTATAAAAGGCAAATGTATGAGGCTGAGGTGGAAATCTTGAAATACTTTGCTTGTGAATAGAGTTTGTGTTGAAGGAAAAATCAGTACTGTAAAATATGTATGCAATATTCTTAGTATAATGTGCTTTATGCATGAAAAATTCTTGTTCAGCCCATACCCAGTCAATCACAAATAGCATGCAGGCAGTTCTTTCTTTCACAATTGTAGGCTGCAGACCAGCGCTGAGTTCATGGGTGTCCACACTTAATTAGGAATAAGTCTGCTTAGAATAACTGTGAATTTTGGTTTTGGCTGTTTGTTGCAGTGGACCGCACAGTAAACCTGTCAGTGGAAAAAAAACAAGTAAGTACCCTAAGCTTTTTGTTCAATGCCAAGATTTGATTACAGGTACTGAACGTTGCTTCAAAATTTCCAGAAGTTCTGCTGTTGAGTAGCCTGTGCACTAACAGTTAACACTAACCATCCACGTGCTGAAGTTCCTTCTATGGTTTTGGTACCTCATTTATCTGTATAGAGTGTTTGTATGAGGATTTCTGTCACAGAAGCTATGGAGAACATTATTAAAATAAGTGAAGTTGATAACATATTTAAGTAGATAATGGTACTGCAAATAAATACAGTATTTGTTTTCTGTATTAGGGGTGACATTTACAAATAACCCTCAGAATAAACAAACAAAATACTTTACAATACATAAACAATCTGGAAGTCACTGTTGCAAAGTAGAGTGTATTATTCAGTAGATACATTGTCCTGGGTTTGCCCAGGATAATGTTAATTCTCACAAAAAGCCAGGAGGGGAAACAGCTGGGCCAGCTGACCCAAACTGGCCAAACAAAATGGGATATTCAACATCAAGTGCCGTCATGCTCACTTCATATTGGAGGATCTGGCCAGGGGGAAGTTAATTGCAGCTTGGGAGTGTGCAGGGCATCAGGTGGTGAGAGCTGCTTTATGCATTTCTGCTGTTTGTTTTGTATATTCTCCTTATCAGTATCGTCGTTGTTACTGTTTGCTTCGTTTGCTGTTCTGTTAAACTGCCCTTTTCCCAGCCCACCAGTTTTTACCTTTTTCTTTCCATTCTCCTCCCCACTCCAGTGGAGGGAGGGGCAATAGAGCGACTGAGTGGTCCTTTGCTGCTGGCCAGGGCAAAACTACGACACAGGTACTGTGAGATACCGCTAAATTGTTGACTGTAGTTGCTAAAGTTATGCCCGTTTTTTGTAAGAAGTCACAATTTTCTATTTAATTTTCTTTGTTTTAAACTTCTTAGGTATTCAAAGATGTGTCAGTGGAAGAAAAAAATTTGAGTAACACTGACTGGTTTAAATCTAGCCTTCAAAATAGCGGTAATTGAAGCTTTTTATCATTACTCAAGAAGCTTGTTGTCCAGACCCCAAGAGAATAATTTCAGTTATGAGACTAGTTTTAGCCCTATGAGACTAGTTTTAGCCCTTGGTTTCATAAACAGATACATTTTCCCGAAATTAAGTGTCTACAACCTATACTTAGGTGCCACAATTACCTCCCCTGTAACGGAGCAAAAACAATATTTCTAGAGAGAGCAACTCATCCTGTCTTGTGATGAGGCCTCTGTAATAGCATTGAGTTATTTTCCTGTATTGTATTCTGTGCCCCTACTGTTTTCTTAGCAAAAATCATGAACTAAATTTTTTAGTGCTTCCATTACTGCAGGTAATCCCAGCTTGGTCCTCTAACTTCATTGTCTGTTAATTCCTGGCAGCTGTTTAGTCTCAGCTCGTTATACTAAAGAAGTACAAACAGTGGTAGTTTGGTATGGTGCATACAATCTCAAAGAGCTCATCTTTGGGTTTCATGGTGGGAAAACTAACCGTTCAGTCCAAATAATCTAGGGTTTTTTTGCAAAGATAAACCCTAAAGAGTAAACAGGTATAAAACTATTGATAGACTTGAAATGATTAATGCACAAGAGCTTGAGACTCAGTGCAGAAGACACATGCACATTAACTTACAGACAGAGTATCAGTTACCTCTAGCAGCTATGCTTGAAAAATCGCCTTGCTAAACTCTCTGCAGGTGCATGAGTAAGGCAGCCATGCACATTAAGGTGTGGTGCTGGTAGACTGATGTTGTTTTTTGAAGGAATGACAAAAAAAATGATTAATTCTGAGGCTAAAATGAGGTTTGTGGTGCTCATTGAATGGGACTTAGGACACAGTACTCACTACTTCAGAGCAGCTGTTGCCTAGCAGAAGCTTGTTGTTGAGGGACAGAGACAGTGTTGCTCTGGATGGGAATACTATAGGGCTGACCAAGTGTATTTCAATTAATGCTTTTCCTAGCATTGCATTTCTGTTGCCTGTGTGATAAAAGCATGCTGAATGGTGCAGCTTGAAGGAAACTAATGAGCAGACACATGAACTGAATTGCAAAGCATATTTCAGGAAATAACTTGTTTCAAACTCAGGCAGAATTGAGTAATCAGTCAGAAATGACAAAGGTGATACTGCTTTCCAGAGTATGTGCTGCACTGCAGCACATAATTAACACCTAGCATTTTAGAGTTCTGAAGGCTATTTTGTTACAGTTAGAAGAAAAGGAAAAAATGGGTGATTTCAGGCCTGGTCTGTGAATCTGAATTCTGATAGCATTTCTTGTGTGCAATAAAACCAAAAGAGAATCAAGAGAATCCCTTGTTTCTCTGTGGTAGTTATTCCTCTTTGCAAGCTTACATGAAGTTATGAAGCAGCAGTTCCTTCCAGAGGTGTTACTGGAAACTTCCACCAGGTCTTTTGAGATCCTCTCTTACAAGTTTCTCTATAAATGGTAAGTGTAATCTGACTTTCTTTAACACTATTCTAGGCCATTTAAACACCAATCTAAAATTGAAGAAAAAGACTTCTTTTTCTCTTTATTTATACTCTGACATTTGCCAAAGTATTTACCAGCTTAATTCCTGGCTTAATGATGAGAAGTCCTCTGGAAGCCGCCTTCTTCACAACAGCCAGATTTTTGTGAGGTGTTTTCCGTTCTACTTTGAAGTTAGGAACTTCAGAGAAACCAAAATTAATTTTTCTAGTCTATTATTTATTTCTAGTCTATTATTTATTTAAATTTTTCACAGAAACTTATAGAAGTATGTGTCACATGAAGTTGAACTTCAAGTCGTGATGGTCTAGGAGGTCAGATGATTTAAACCTTTCACGCTATTCTTGTTGATGTATGACAGTATCCCAAACTTACAAAAAAATCTAGAACCAAAAATGTGGAAAGGTATGATTTCTTCCTTGAAGTAAAAGTGTAGGTTGGATGTCTGCATTGAGGTTTACTATGAAATTTAGTGTTGCTACTAAATTGCTTTAATACAACAAAATCTCATTCTGAATCACAAGGGCTTTTCAGTAGTATGTTCAAAAGTTTTATTGGTCAGAAAAGCTGTTGAACACAGTTATACTAAAGTAAACATCTTTAATAAGCATTTCTATTCACTATCAATCTGCATATTGCCTTGTGGTCATTTGGGGAAACAGATAATCTTGTAATTTATTTTACATGTTTGAATGATATATTCCAATTTGCTAATCTGACGTTAGCTGATAAAATTACACTGCAGTTGTTATTTTTCTTTCTTCTGCTCAGTTGCCCATTTAAGAAGCAATTTTTTTTTTCTTGTCATTTGTACTGGGAAAATAGTCTGTTTTCTTCTGCATTTGGTAGGCATCTGTCAGTGTGCATTTTTGTGTATATTAGATTTGTACTTAGGCATGTATTTTTTCCTCTCTTCACAGATGCACAAAAGAAAGAGAATGTATTTTCCAATTTTTTTTACCTTTTCCATGACTTGATTTGGATTTTTACATAAGAAAGCTCAGGATTTTTTTTTCACCTGTCCAAAGCCTAAATCAAGCTGTAAATAATAATATTTGCACCTTACATCTTCACTGCTGATTCCACTTCAGGCTCCTTAACTAGATTTGTAGTTTCACTTATAATCATCAGCCTCTTGCTTCCACTGGCAATATGCTTTACTTGGGACTCCTCTTGTTCTCATTTGTTCTTTCATGAAAAAGATACAAAGCAAAAAAAAAAAAATTACATCTAAAATATTGCTGTGTTACTTTTCATCTGTGGTGACAGAAACTTCCTATTAATTGTCTTCTGTAATTAAAGTTCTTATTTTATAAAAAAATTTGCTTCAGGTTTACCTTCTCAAAAATCCTTGAAAAAAAAAAAACAGAATAGAAAATTGCCCATAAATTCTGTTTTCTTTACCACCAAGTAATCTAACCAAAGATACTAAGAAATGTATGGCAAATAATGAGATTCCCAGTATAAATATACATATATAACCGTAATATAAATACATATGTTCCCAGAATATAAAATAAAGAATGTTTTAGAATACTTGGATTTCTTTTGGTTGTTTTTTTTTTTTTTTTTTTT
>Ga0065711_1029960_pt1 | contig 34225 bp, 11 predicted proteins | sample Hoacrofraction12_FD_59098 | JGI IMG/M metagenome (GOLD analysis project Ga0065711, IMG submission 59098) | Hoatzin crop microbial communities from Cojedes, Venezuela - Epithelial fraction 12 v2 (version 2) | ecosystem: Host-associated > Birds > Digestive system > Esophagus > Crop | place...
GTGTCAGGAGGATGGGGCCAAGCTCTTTTCAGTGGTGCCCAGTGACAGGACAAGGGGCAATGGGCACAAACTGAGGCACAGGAAGTTCCATCTGAACATGAGGAAGAACTTCTTCCCTCTGAGGGTGAAGGAGCACTGGAACAGGCTGCCCAGGGACGTTGTGGAGTCTCCTTCTCTGGAGATATTCAAGACCCGCCAGCACAGGGTCCTGTGCAGCCTGCTGTAGGTGACCCTGCTTCAGCAGGAGGGTTGGACTAGATGACCCACAGAGGTCCCTTCCAACCCCTACCATTCTGTGATTCTGTGATATGGAACAAGCCACTGTATTTCAACATTCTAGTGAAGCAGAATAAGACAGACACAGCCAACAGGCTGGAGCATGACGAGAACACAAGAATCCTATCAGAGCCAGTACCTTTTGGGACAAGGAGGGCACCTCAGCCAGCATTTTGTCAGTCCCAACACAAAAGGAAAGGAAGACTACACAGAAAGCAAAACAGAAAATGTCAGGCCTGCTGGGGAGTAGAGCTTCAAAGTGTACAATGATGTGAAAGAAGGGCCAAACAACAGCGGGAATGTTAACGAGATTAACAGAGTACTTAATAAACCCCTGCTGCCAGCTTACCAACACCAATATGAGCAAGGCAGAAGAATGAAAAAAATATTCTGGCTCATATATGACAATTGTCCTTGCAGCCACAAACCCCCTTTCTTATGTGCTGTAATTTTAAGGGAAGATAACTGTTAATATTACTATTAATAAAAATATAAACCCAGATGTCCCAATTTCTTAAATTTTATTATCACTGGTCTATTCCTGAACTAATTTGCACTTACTCTTCCACTTGCAGGGCACAATAACTGACCCATCTTTTTGCTCAAGTATCAGAAGAGTCTGTAGTCTGAACCTGGTGTCTATTCAGGGCACAGACATTTAGTGGAGATAACTCTGCCTGGTGACTGGTGCTTGGAGCAGAATTCTGCTAAAATTTCTCAGGAGATTTCCACCTGTTTTAATTTTTCTGCTGTATTTGGAAACACACTACTTATGGCAGAGGAGGTCTATTTTATTCACAGAATGGTAGGGGTTGGAAGGGACCTCTGTGGGTCATCTAGTCCAACCCTCCTGCCGAAGCAGGGTCTCCTACAGTAGGCTGCAGAGGACCTTGTCCAGGCGGGTCTTGAATATCTCCAGAGAAGGAGACTCCACAGCCTCCCTGGGCAGGGAGGTTCCTATTGCAGCTAATAAATCCAACCCCTGAAAAACTGTTCATTCAAAGTGGGGCATTTAAGAGCATTACATGAACTTGTCTTCTCCCTGAATAAAATCACATATTTCAGATTTTTAGAGTTTGAGCTGCCTGTAACTCATTCTGTGTCTTCAGTTAGTACTCTGGTTAGTGCTGCCTGTTCTTTGTGATTTTGTTTTCAGTTAGTCAATGATTGTTTCCCCTATCAGAAACACTGTGACACCCTCTTTCTCCAAAATTTGACAGCCCTGAAATTCAACATGGGATCTGAAAGTCATGTGGGGCTTTGTCTGTTTTGCATTTTGCAAGTAAAAAAAAGGCTTCTAGTCGTCAAATGATTGCTCTAGTGACATTGGTATGCTTGGACAAGTGTAACTGATAGGTCTTAACACTGGCATTTTGCAAGCAATTTTGCATGAAAGAGAGAATACAAAGAAATCAAGATTCTCTGCTTTCTTTAGAGTTCTGTTTGTTCTACAGTCATAACTAGGAATGAAATGCAGTATCAGTTTATTTGGACTATCAGTGTTAGAATGACTAATTTTGATTATGCTGAAGACATAGAAATGCTGAAAAAGAAGTTTTAATCACATCTTTAAAAGACAAAGAACAACTGCAATTCTGACCTGAGACAGAATTAGCCATTTGACTACTTTCGGGATGTAATTGAAATTCCAGTGAATTAAAAGGAACTTTTCCATTTATTTCCTTTAGTTTTGAGCTGAACAACTATTAGAAATGTAGACAGACTTTGTGCTCTCTCAGGACTCTCTATCTCTCTCTTTTTGTGACAAAGAACTAATCTCAAGGCACTAGCCTTTAAGACATGAACTAAGAAATTAATTTTTTCTAAGGTGAATTCAGAACTAAAGGTTTTCATCTTGTAATTAAGATATAATAAAATACTCACTGATGGATCCTTTGTTGGCTGAATGGAGCAGTATAGCAGTCATTCTCCTCCAGATCTGGCAGTGTCTCCTTGTCCAGTTTCATTGGCTTTCTAGGTAACCATCCTCGAAACCTGCTTATTTGTTTCTCGATCCTGCAGCACATGAAAAGTGTGAGCACTTGAGACAGTGTTTTTTCATTACGTTATAGAGCACTTGCAAAGAACACATGCTGGCAAACTAGGCCACCTAATATTTACAGGTAGAAAAGATGCAAGGTTTTTTTGCTTCTTTGAGGCAGACCAAGTTATACATGCTAGACTTGAGTATTAATAACCAGCTTTCAGCAGAGGAGCATCTTATTTTGTCTCAACAGAAAAGCAATGCTGATGTTGTATGCTGCTGTAAAACTTATTAAGCCCAGGACGCTCTCAGCAACTTTCTAAATCTGTATTTCTCAGCTTTTCAGTTAGTTTAAATTTCAGGCTTAATTGACACATTAGACTTTGGACATACAAACATTAGAACAGCAAAGACTGTGACAGAGAGCTTTGGCAGCTAAACCCCAGCAAGTTGCATCCCTTTACTGCTCTCTGTATGGATTCTTACCTCACAATGGATGCTATAAATAAAGGCTACTTTGTTCATTTAGTTCAATTGTACTGTCTTGCAATACTACAAGCACTATAAAACCAGAATACTCAATGCATAGATTAACAGGTGAGTGCTACCACGACTCTCATATTTAGAAGGTAAAAGCAAACTGAGATCAAGCTTGAGAAAGGGCAGATTTAACTGCAAGTGCACTCATGCAAAAGATGCATACTGAAATAAAGGGAAAGGGAAGAATCAGAGCTGATTGAAGAAGACAATCTGAACCAAACTCAAATCCAAAGTAAAAGGTTATCATGAAAAACACATCAGAAAGATGAGATATGTCTGGCACAATGACCCCTACTCTCTCAGAACTTCCTAACACCTTCAAGTCCTAATCAGTGATCCTTGCCTTCAAAAATCATAGACTACAAAATACGGATTATGCGCATACTTCAGTCACTGGATGAATCTTTCCAGGAGTGGGGCTAAAGGGCATGAATTGACATCCTTTGAACTTTAAGTCCAGTTCTGGATGAAGCTCAAGGACTGGAAATGCAGTTGTTTCTTTTCTTTTGACAGAAGTCAGTGCAATAACTCTGTGACCAGCAAATGCTGTGAGCTCTGCACAGTCACTTTGAGGGAGGGCAATCCATACCCAAGCAGCTCAGTGTGTGGGAAAGTGACGTGAAATTATTACATACTTTCATTTAATATACATATAATATTTCCTGGAATATTCAGCCTTCTCCCATTAGGTGTTTTTATCTTGGAGAAGAAAGCTAATATTATTTTTTAAACATGGCACATTTCAAAACTGTAATCAAATTAGGTCTGCTTGTTTTGGTACCATTTGTGTATTGCCATTCTGGGAATAGCAGGGGAAGAGGGGGGCAAATTTACCATCAGGACGGTTCAGAAGTACTGGAATGTGTATGTGAATATAACATAAGACTTATACTAAATTAATCATGAACTCCTCATGGACAGTGTTTGCCCTGGCTCAGCAGTTCAGAGCACAAAAGGAGGTAGTTTGCAAATGTCTGTGCCTGAGTCCAGGCAAGATGTCGGATTTCCAGGCTGCAAAGGGCCCCATCAACGGTAACTCTACAGTTGCAGCATTCAGCCTGACAGAGCTAGTCTGTGCAGACACTGACAGGAACGACAAGGGAAAATTAAGTTCTCTACAGGGGAATTTCCTCTCTCTTGGCTTCCAGTTTTTCCTCTGTAAAGACCACAAGCTCTATGTTACTGCATATTTGTCAGGCTTACTGTCTCCGGGTACGGAAAAGGGAAGAGGAATCAGGCAGAAGGCTTTTCTAAATATCTTGTTCCATGTTTATTTGTTAACAAAAATCTCTAAGCGATTACACCCTTGCTAATCTTCAATCCTTTCCCATTCATCCTGCAAGCCAATGTGCACACTTGAGATATGCGTGCTGCAGGTTTTTCACACCATGCATGCACACACATAGGCACAAGAGTGCTTTCCCCACTTAAGAGCAATATATTATTTATGTTGGCTTCTCACTGAGTGTACCCAGAATTTGACCAGTCTGCCATTCCCAAGGCTCAGATTACTCAGCATGCTCAGTGAGTCAGCTAGCAAACAGGTCCGAAAAGGTTGCAAAGCCTTTCTGTGAGGCCCAGAACATAAGTACAGCAAAGCCATCCCTAGGGAAAAAACCCCTAGTTATCTCCTCAGAAAAGAAAAATGACCAAACTCTTAAATTGTACTCTACATGTACATCTCAAAAAAAAAGCTGAAAGAGTGGTGTTGGTGCTAACAAACACAGACACACAGTGTTAAAAATCTATTGTGTTTCATCACTTCTTCAAGGCTAATCCATGCCTCACTTTCCCTTATGGAGAAGTTTATATACTCCGCTGAATAGGGGAACGGTGCTTGGAAAGCAGAGCAACCTATGCAAGAACAAGAGAGAGTGCATGGAGTGACGAGGCACTGTAGAGTTAGCCACAATGAAAGAGGAGAGTGGAAGATCTGATAATAATATCCTTAGATTCCTTCTTTAAAAACATGTTAGCCTCATAAGGCAAAAAAAAAAATCATTCTTTTAATTCACACAACAGCTCAAAGAGACAGTCTCTTCCACTTCAATCCTGCCCCTGCTCTCCAAGTCTAGTCTTTACTCAGTATCCTCTTTCTGAAGATGCATATTGTGCTTAACTCACACAAAGTGTTTCTCAAATAATTTCATATAAGCTGTTATCTCACTAAGAAGTGGGGTAGGGATAGAAATGTTTATTTCAAAGGAAAGAGGAAGTTAGGAAAATTAAAAAAAATATTTTGATTCAAGACTGATTTTTAACTGTGGGTCAGCTTTGATAGAACTTTATGCATATTGCAGTGCTACATCCTAGTTTAGTTTTTAACCACAGTGCAGGTACTGTATAGGTACCTGTTACCCCTCATTTCCTCTAAAATGTATTAGGGGAGTTTTGTTTTTTGAAATTTTGAGATCACTAGAGTTCTTCAGAGAGAAGATTCAAATCAGGTTGACAAGTTACAAGTGACCTGCTCTAAGCTTTGCCTTGTAACAGAAGTCCTCTTTAAAATAAATTCTGCCTGAATGTCAGTATAATGTTTGTCTTAGCTCAAAAATGGACCAAGGCTTCAGTTACTTGTAATCATCACTGAAATAGGAGTAGGGGAAATATAGATACTTTTATTGAAGCTGTATATCTGAGTTTCACATAAATAAAAATAAACCTGAATATGTTTTCTTTTTTTCCCACTGGGAGTATTTAGTTATAACTTTTCCGACTCAAGTAGCTATTTATAGACCTGAACATAAAAATTGAATTTAGCCAAGTGTTCTCATCACTCAGGAACTAAAGTACCAGAAAAAGAACATACCTCTTCCCATACTGACTTCAGATCACATCCTGACTCAGAGATTGATTGTGAAGCAAAATTTCATACACCACATATAAATGTTAGAATTTTCACCTACTCCCTCTCATCTATTGCTTTAGTCAAAACAGCCATGTCATAATTAAAAGACAATTTCCAAAGTTAACAGCCACTATAGTATTTATTGTAAGGTGGGGATGGAAAGTGGGGGAGCATCAACAAACTTTAGAAGAATTGTGTGGGTCTATTAGCCTGTGGTGACTAGCTAAAATCCCTTAACTCCACAAAGAGCACATTTGGTGCTTACTAATATAAAAAACAAATACTGTAATCTGAGATCAATGCTGATACTCTCAAGTCACCAGCACACTGTGATGGAATTTAATATACAAACCACTTTTTAATATGCTCATACTTTTTCCCCCATGCATGTTCATCTACTGACATTATCTGCAAAGTGATACATCTGTTTACTCCAAAATGTAGATTTTTCAGGTTTAATTCATCTTTTTCAGAGGTTCATGGCAATACTTCCACTGACCTCAGAGTGACACGGTAAATCAAATACTAGACTGTTTGGAAAACTGCATCAACAGCACTGTGGCATTAAATGCCAACATATGATCTGGTCTTTGCCAAACCTGTATATTTTGCAGTCTTTTTGAAGCAATTTTTATTTAATTGTCCAAGGTATCAAGAAGAAAACACAAACTGAAGCATTGGAAGTTTGTCATTGCATTAAGTCAGACACAAACACAACATTAAAGATATTTAATAATTGAGTGAAAGTACTTCAAAGATTCTTGAAAAATACTAATCTCTCAAGCTCAATAACTACACCAGAGATGAACTTGGTTCATTGCCTTCTATCTACCAACAAAGTACTAAGCGTCCCCACAAAGGAAGTAATAAATAAATAAAGCCATCACTATTACAAGTAAGCAAGGTGCATGGAAATGAAAAAAAAGCTGTAACTATGGTATTTTAAACCCAAGAAACTCCCTAGTGAGCTACATGAAAAGAAAAAGATCCAGTATTTGCAGTAACACATTTACTCTTCTTTAAAAGACTCCATCAACTGAAAAATATTTCCTTATTCCTAAAAAAGGCAACACTGATAAAATGAATTGCCTCTTTCACATTTCAGGTGCCTTAAAAATGCAACTTCCGTATTTGTTTTTGCAGATATCCTAGGGTGTAATCACTCCTTCCACCCTTCCTACTAACACAGCTAATAAACTTTTCCTTCCAGCTTGATTTTAACCCATATTTTGATTATTGGGTCCAAATGAACATAAATTGGACTGGCATGAGAATTGTACTCACCTATTCATGAACTTGTATCGGCGGTGCAGGTAATAGATTTTTCTCCTGGAAGAACAGCAAAAATGAAGCCAGTCGAGAAGAAAACCCATCGTCAGTTACAGTATGAACTAGCAAGGAAGGAAAGGAGATTGAAGACAGAAGCCTGTAAGAGGTGAAGGAAGAGACTAAAAGAGAGATTAACAGAACTGTCACAGGAAGCCACACAGACTCTGGTGGCATTTGAATTGCAAGAAGGCCATTGCTTCCCATTGTCTTCTCCTTTTCTGCTACTTGTCATGTGTGAAAGAGAAGGACCCAAAGATGTTTCTATTTCAAAGAAGTCCATAAACTGTTGCAGGAATTCTACAGGACTGATATAAATATGGATAAATTATCTATCTCACATCCACTAGTGAGTTGTTAAAACTATACTTGGTGAAACACAAGAGGGAATCACTTTTAAATAGCTAGGAAAGGGGTACCTGATGCTGCAATGTGCCATAACACATGCAGTACCAACCCAGACCAGTGCTTGCTGTTGGGGTAACATCCCTTGAAACAGGCTACACAAGAAAATGAGCCTGTGCTGGGCACCCCAACCTCCCAAGTATGCAGCTACTCCCTCCGCCCCTCGTAGAAGTGCAGCAAATTTCTGTTGTCAGTGCAATAAGCTGTGTGGCAGTGTGTATGCGGAACAAGTGAGCAGACAAGGGTGCACGAGCAGACACACGCTGACCGTGCTCCTGGCAGGGCAGAGCAGCCCCCCAACCACTCCATGTAGATCCAGAACGGGGAGTCCACCTCCCCTCTCACTCTGCTGCTCTTGTTTTCCTCATACATGCTGTCAGGATTTGACCCATTGCCTTTGGCAGAGAGATCATATCTTTAAGAGAGTTAAGAAAATCTGAGGGCTTTAGGTGTGGGTTTGGGACTGATACTCCTTACTGGGAGATTTGGCTGCCTGCCTGAACTCCAGTTTCCTGCTCCAGAAGCTGACTTTGTCATCTGCTGAAGGTCATTGCTAAATCAAGGTGGTTTCTGTGTATTCTGAGATGTTCCATCATCTAATGCTGAACTGTACCACTTCTGGAAAATGTCACATGACACATATTCTGAATATTCACGTATATTAAATGTACTGTAGGAGTGCTGTTAGTACCTTGGAAGCAAGCATGGTTGGGAGCTTTCCAAAATAAGACAGCACTGATGCTTTATAAACTATAGAAAAAAAACCTGGTTACTTTTCAGAACATAGAATTTAAATAACGCACAATATTTTGACATTATTTTTGTTATCAGTGCCCATATTGTGCTGGTGAAGTGAAATTTTCAAAATAGTTTCATGTTGGCCAGCCTCCTTTGGCCATCTCCTCCACAAGGTAGTGTTATTAATCTTGCTCTACTTAGCAGGAGCAGAGAAGGGCCAAAGTGTTTCTGAAGATGTCATCCTTTTCTTGATTTGGCTTCAAATATTCAGAGGTAGTCACTGGTTCAGCACCTCTGCCTTAAAACAACAAGGATTTTATTCATTGATGTGTGGACCTTGGACAATTCCAGCATAAAATGTCAGGAGTTGTAAGCATTCAGCAGCCCTTAAAACAAGAGGTTAGACAAGGGCACCTGGAAGCAGGCAGTCTAGACTAGTGGACATTTTGTAAAATGCTGGTCCTTGTTTTTAAATGGTAAACGGTACTGTTAGTCTTAAAATAAAATTTAAGAGCCTGCCCAGCAGATATTAGTAAATCATCATGATTTCCTCTTAACAATACTGCAATAATTCTCTCCATGGATGTGGAAAGAATGAAGCCATGGTCCTGAAGCAGGTCAAGAAACCTTTAGTGTTTTCCATGCTTTCTATATAATCTGCATGGCATCTACTTTGCTATCTGCTGAGAGATACGATTTCCAAAAAGGGACTTTAGATCAAGAAAGGACAAGGTGGTCACAGTGTCTAAAATCTGAATTCCTGGTATATTTCTGAATCATGAGAAATTATCCTCCTACTGGGGCAGGTTCATCTCAGGGAATGCCACAGAATTAATATGAGTTACACTTTTGGCCCAGCTCATTGTTTCTATGGCTAGAACAGTTTTTTAAAAGAATATGAATATCTTGCAGTGACTTGTGATAACTTTTATATTTTTCTCTTTATCACTAAAAGCACAAGAAAGAAAAATTGAAAATTTGCTGTGAAAAAGAAAGTGAAAATACACACAGAATAAACCTGCAATTTTGTCCTTAATTCACAACCATTTTTCCTAGCGAGTTCTGCACTGCTACAGCTTGTCTCATACCAGAGGCATTTTTCATCCTTAAGTGAGAAGAAAACAGGAATAGTAATCCTACAAAGGACACGAACTCACTAGTTGCATATTCTGGGTCTGATCCTTTTCTTGCTCGGGAGTAATTCCATTAAAATCAATGGAGTCATGCATCTATAAACCCTGCTAACTGAAAGAAGAATCAAGACCTCTCAGTTCATAGGTTTTGATCAGTTCCAATTCTGGTAACCATCTGAGTAAAATCAACATTTTATGTAGAAAATTTCATAGCCCAACATGCAAATAATAAATGATAAAAATAATCTGAAGGACAATGTGAATGAATTTGGTTATCATCAGTAGCACTTACTATTTAAGTTCTTTATTTTCTCCACAGAAAAAAGCATTTATAGTCTGAATTGTTCTCCTATTAGATGGGATACTTATTTATAATCTGTATTTCCATAATTACACACTATACAAGCAATGTACAGGTGCTGAACATACCAGATACGTCCAACAGACATGCACCTTCTGTGCTGCCTTACGTACCTGGATCTTCTTGACCTCCCATTGATTTCAATGAAATGTCCATTTAAAAAACAGCAGCGCACAAGTATGCAGGGGGCTCCAGCATTGAAGGGATTAAAGGGCCTAAGGACAGAACACCCCATGAAAACAGCTGCACTGCTACATGTCACCTTAATTTCAAACCAGTATTGCACTGAAACTGCAGGCATTAACAAGAAACAGCAATGAATACGGTATCTACGGTACTCCATCTTTATTTTCTAAAGATGTGCGGTATCTTATAGCAGAGCTTTTCCATGTGCATTTGGTGTTATTATTACATTAGCTTTACAGTATAGTGTGACTTTGGAGGTTGAGACAAAAGACAACTACACCTACCTGAAAGGCATTCTTACATTCATTAGTTCGGCATATTTGCCCAGGACTTCCCAAGGGGCATGCAGCTTCACAAAGATGATGTCACTGTTTGTTAGAGACGACTGCAAAAGAAAAACAAAACAGCCACCAGGGCTTACTTTTTCAAGAAACAAAGAAACTGTGGTCAGTGGTCAACACTTGTGTTTCTGGTCTTGTGTGACCCCTCCTGCTTCCTGATTCTTTCTCAAGCACATGTAGTTCTATCTGCATTTTGTGAACTCGTCTTCCTTCTGGTTTCCCGAAAGCCATGCTGCAACTCCCTTCTGGCCTGCATGTGTACTTTCTTCACATGGAAAAGAGGACATGGAGGGGAAGCTGACATGCAGTTGTGTGTTACCCAAGTGTGGGGTGGGAATAAGTTTCGTGGGTAAATCTGGGTCTGGAAGCTTGGTCCTGAACTTCAGCTAAAAGCCAAATGGCAAGTCAGGATCTGATTCTGCCAATTGACCTGGTTTTCTGCACTCACACGGAAGTGCAGATGTCTGGAGGCACATCTAGCAATCAAGAAAAGTTTGTATGACACTGTGGTCTTGTCGCTGTGGCCCTACATGGACAAAAAATGAAGTCCCAGCTACAGAGCCACAATCTCCAGCTTCCCTTCCTCTAGCTTCCTTCTTGGCTACATGAATTCTGAATATTAGAACTAAAGCTAGTGGGAAAAAGGAAATCTGATGCTGTCTACAGCATAACATTGTAAAGATTTGTTTCCCAGGAAAACTGAGGGCCATGACTATGACAGCAAGATCTCCTCGCAGTACTACCATCTTCTTTTCTATTGCTTGTATGTAGCATGAAGAGAGATTTGTGTAGGGTATGCACATCAGAACGGCTGCTACCTAAGAGAAGGCTGTCTGGTGAAGAACAGAGAATATGCAGTAAAGAGGAGAAGAGGAAAAATTTAGCTATGTTTGCACTCAGGAGGAGGAAGTGCTTTACAAGAAAGCTACAGCAGGGTCAGCTGAAGCCAACCTGAGAACACAGACAGCCAAATGTTAATACCAGAAGATTAATTGTTCAAATTCTAATGAAAATCCATTAAATTCTCATACAATTGCATACTATACAGCTTTAGACAACTGATGGATCACATGAACAGGGACAACGGTTACAGCCTGAGTTCGAAGAATACCTGGAAAATGGATAAATGTGTACAGGGTGCGAGAAAAGTGTGAAGACTGAGAAAATCAGGTAAGAAAATTGTTAGTTAGCTTTAGGGATGATTCCCTAGTTTTTTAGGCTGTACTATATTCAATGTTTCTCACATTAATTCTTGGTTAACACAACTTATTTGGAGTAAATCTAGTATTGTTTATCTGGAAGATACAGTGACTATATGGGTGGGAAACTGACAGTTCTACTTTTGATGTCTATTTGATATTTCCCTCAACTATCCTGATAGATGTTGAAATTATTGAAACTGCTATAGCATGACTTTAGAGTAGCTAGAATGTTATTACTAGTTTGTGAAGTGACAGGAATAAAAGCTCCAACAGTTAAGATACATATATATGATTTTTTTAGCAGAGAAAAAAAAAAAAGCAACCCAGTCACTATAGAGTTAACATTTTTTTTAAACAAGTAGAATATTGGAATTCTCAAAAAAGGATACAGAGAAATATTTGTACCCAAAGTACTATTGGGCTGCATGAAAAAATGGATTTAGTGCATAATGGAACAAGTGACTTACTGATATTAAAAACTGCAGAAAAAAAACCCTTGCTGTTCTTTTCTGATGACTTTCTGAAAAATGCTTCAACATGAAATAACAGCAACAAAATCCCCACAAGAGACTTGCTTCAGAGACAACGATTTCAGTTGTACTCTTTCCATTGACTTTTATGGATTCTAAATCAGGCCTCTGATGAAGTTTTTCTTTATAGGCACATTTCACAAACTCTCTTTTATTTTCCCATGAGACTTTTGCAAGTAGATACCACAAAACCGAGACTAAGTTGTGCTACTCTAAAAACTTCCTGCAAATTACTCTCACAAAGATGAGGTTAAGTTGGCAGCGGACTGGCAATTTTGGCATAAACAGCTTGGATTAAAAAAAAAACAAACCCCACCAAAACTCAAAAGAACCATCTAATAAGCCAAATGTACAGCAGGAAACTGTGGTCCTAGCACACCAATAAAATTTGAAAAATGGAGGAAATTTATTAAAAAACAGACTGTAAATTTATTGATAACTTCCAACCCCGAACATTCTGTGAAACGGGGAGCTTATAGGCATTTTCCAGCATACTGTAGTTTGAGCTATACTAGATACGGCAGCCACCATAACACGACTTGTGGAGATGCTGTTTCAGAAGTGAACACTATCTTCATCTAAATTTGATTTCTTATGTGTTACATGTTTTAATACAGAAACTCGAAAAACATCCATATAGTTATCACAATACAGATGTCTAAAGAATATTTTTTACTCAATATGTTGTAACATTATTGTATCAGCTTTGTCAACAGAAGATCTAACTAAAATACATTTGGAAGACTCGGTTATCTTCAGAAGAAAGAGATAATAATGCTAAATCATTAATATGGAAATCCTTTTCTCTTGGGTTTGCTCATCTTAAGTGTTCGTAAAGGAAAGCACTAAGAAAACCTGAGGAAAAAACAAGATTGGAAAGAGCAGAACAAATCCACATGAAGGAGTAATTGAATGAAATGTCACATTTGCTCAATCATCTAAGGAGAAAATAGCTAATCAAAATGCCTGAAAAAAATGTCAAAAGTACCATCCTAGTTACACAAATACTTTAGTGAATGGAATCTCCTAAACTCTTTGTTACATTAGTATTTAGACAGAGTAACCTTCAGCTTTTAAATGTTTCATTGAGAGGAGGGGAGCATCCTTCTGTTGTAATTGACTTTCGAGTCTTGGTTTATTAAATGGTTTGGAGAAGTAAACTCAATTTCACATTATGGGAACATGCAAACAAAAATCAATGTAACATTGCTCCCCTTGGAAATTTAAATAAGACAACTACTGACATGAGCAATCTGCTAGAAAGGGATGTCTAAGTGATGAAGAAAGAAAAACAGAGTAATCGAGGGGACAGACAATGAGATAAAACATCTTGCAAACACAAAAATAGAGTAAGTCTTCGGAATTGACCTGTGGCACCAGTGCCTTCCGAGTTATCACCATAGGATAATTGCGAGGCCACCAACTTTCAAATGAACTGTTTTTTTCAAAGTGGTTTCCTGAGGAGGAACATCCATACCAAAACAGATTTTCTTCTGGTCAGCAATAACATTCTTGCTGGTCTTCAAAGCAGTGCAAACCCAGTGTGACAAGTGAGTTATCAGAATCAGAGAATCGCAGACTAATCGAGGTTGGAAGGCACCTATAGGGTTCATCTGGGCTAACCCTCTAGCTAAAGCAGGGCCACCTTAGACCAGGTTGCTCAGGGACTTGTCCTATTGAGCCCTGCATATCTCCACAGGCAGAGATTTCATAGCCTTTGGGCAACCCGCTTACTGAAACTGGCTAGAGAAAATAATATTTTCTATGGAAGAACTGTACTCTTCTCCAGTGAAATGCTGGTTGAAAACTACAGGTATCTAGACATGAAAATTCATGAAAATTCAAAATGTCCAGTGCAAAGACAGCATTCTTTATAAAACAACTTGTTTCTTACAAAATTTTTTTAAAAAATTATTATTCTGACTGAGAAGCATGAGCAGGGTATATTTAATTTAACTGAACCCTGATATTCAAAACAGATTTGTATGGTAGAATTCAGACCACCAGAGTCTGGGTTACAGATAGTCAATATACAATGAGTATCAGTGTTCAGTGCCACTAATCTACTATTTTCCACAAGCTGTAAATTTCCCCCTCCTTCTTCTTTCCACTCCTCAACCCCCTTCTATAACTGGAAACCATATTCCATAATTCCTAAAAATATTAGATCAGTATTTGACAATCACAAGTTTCTATAGCCCATACCTGTGTATCAGAGATATTCACTTCTTCCCAAACTTTCTGGCTTCACTGATAAGTCACTTTAGTACCATATCACTGCTGCCAGTCCTAGAGTACAGGCAGTACCATAGGCCCACATATCATAGGCTTGCCCTTCTGGCAAGGCTACCTTTCTGTTTTACCATTAAGTTTGTACAGACACCATATCTCCCAAAGAAAACAAATCCACCACAAATGCTTTAAAAAAGAAAGCTCTGTATTCTTCTCCAGTATCACTATATAAGGAGTGGAAAAGACTAAAGTAGGGGCCATTTCTATAACTCCAAATGCATAAACACCTACTGTGGTGAGTTACAGTTAACAGCTAGGCCAAAGAAAACTTGTAAAGGGCAGGTTCTTTCTCCTGAAAGCAAGCACAGCGTGGTGCTAACTGCTGTTAGTCCTGGCTACTAAACTCACATGTATGCCTGCAAGCATTCTAAGTACTTTCAATGGCAGGATTTAAATATATTTATTCACTATTGACCTGACTTTGCTCGTTCTGAAGTTATCATTGTTAGCCTGAATGGAAACAAAGTTAGGCTGACATTGAACATCTCTTGAAAAGCCCACATTTTGCTGTATTTGCAGCCTGTCTTTCAGGATCAAGGCTGGAGATTAGTATCTTTTGTCAAATACCCTCTTGAACATTCTTCTCCAACAAAGACATTTTTTGGTTCCTTATCAATAACATTGTCATTTTAAAAACAACTGTAGTACTCACCTTTATACAAGCATTTCTTGAATTTAAAAGTTAAGAAAGTTGAGAAAAGAGATACACAGCATGCAACCTTGAAGAAGGATAAAATCTCACTGTCTCTAATTAATAGTATAATTGTTTATTTGCCTTGAGGCTACTAGGCAGGCAACTGAAAAAAACAACGCTCTCATTTGTGTATGCATATCAGTAAGGAAACGAAATCAGAATTTACCATTAAGGTATTTTCCTTGTCATCATTTAAGAGAAAAATACTCAAGACTGGGGCTCTCCTCACATTTTAAAGCCTTACTCATAAAAGGAGATCAGTAAGATTTTGAAACAGATCGAGCAACCAGAATTAAACCTTGCCTACTTTAGCAAGACCCTGCAAAGCAAGTTAAAAAACCAACATGGGAACACTTCTTCAATTTCTAGCAAACATAGCTTATTTCTGTTAAGACCACAATGCAGGAAAAGTCAGAAAATGAAAGAAAATCAACACCCTTCCTCTAGCAATAATTCTGTCTGTAATCAAGCTTCATATGACATCTGAGTACAGAGCAGTAAATAGTAACTTCTACAGGTGCCACTGGTTTTGAGAATTACATTAATGGTACAGATTGATTTACCATGTGGAGTGAATTGAGTGGAAAAACAAAAGCCAGCAAATTTCAGTTGATTAAACCATTCTTCCTCTGCAAAACCAAAGTAAATGTAAATTCACAAGGGTAATTCCATAGAACAGGAAAAGTAGCAGTAATATGCTGCCAATACTTTTTGAAAGTGCATAGATTACCATTGGGTAATTACTTAGATATTGTCAATATATGTCTGGTTTCAGGGAAAATATTACATACTCACAAGCCTTAACCCCCACCTTCATGGATCAGAGGAATCTAGTAAATAACAGTGCCAATATCTTTCACATATATACTTTCAATCAAAGTACAGGTTCAGTGAGAAGGGGGGAATATACTGCCCACATTTCAATTTGGATCTTAAGAAGCTTTAGACTTACAGGAAACTGTAGGGCAAAAGCAGTAAGGATGAAAATAAGAGTAAAAAAAGAAAGCACTGACTAATAAATAGGAAACTGTTAATAAAACAATTTTGACATAACAGGACACTACAAAATATAGAATAACTTGATATAAGTAGACAGAGTCACATGGTTACAATTTAATATCATTTTTATATAACATCTTAAGACAAAATTTGATGACGGGGTAAAGCTTTATTTTTACTTTGCAAAACACTTCCAGAGGTTCAGCTCCAGTCGAGTTGGTAACGCAGGCAGGTGGCTGCCTATTGCCAGCATTCAGGCAATGTGTCATCTACTCCAACTCAGAGCAGGTGTCATTGTCACAGTGCTTAATTTCTGGCAGCAGTTGACAGGATCTCAATGCTGGAACAGAACAGAGTTAGTAACAAGGGGAAATGTTTGCAAATGTCCTTTCGTGCAGACAAAAATGTGTGAGTGGGAGGGCAACTTAAAGAACAGGGTAGGTTACCCAAGTAGAAGTAAAATGCAAATACTATTTCATTGCTCAAGTTTACTGTGCAACGATAAGCTTGCAATAGTAAGATACAAATTCCTCTGAGATAAGAAACAACAAAGGTAACTTAGATGTAATAAATCTACCACGGAAACAATATCCTCTGACTTGGACTCCACTTCCTAGAGAAAAGGATTAGAAATACCTGCAGCATGACCATCTTAATGGAAGAGGTTGATCTGACTGTGAGGCAAAGATCAAATATTTCTTGATAATCCCATTGGCAAATACTGAATGAATATGGGTTTGACCCATCTTGGTAAGATTTGTGTGACAAAATAGCAATTCATATGGATTTCATCTGACAAACAGATAGGATGCATCTTTTAATTCCTCTGGACTGGAAAATTACTCTAAACGTAAAATAAATTCTTTGCAGATTTGAAAATGCAGATAGCTAAAACCTCTGAGCAGAATAATGCATTTTTACTTATGAACACATTATTTGACATTGTCTCTTTATGTGAGGCATCAGTTATATGCCGGAATTTTAGATTAAAAATATTAACATTTTATACAGTGACAGTTAAGATCATCAAGCCTTTTTGACTGTACTACGGGTCAAAAAAGATCTCTCACATACAATAACAATTGAACTACATTTTATCAGGCAGCTTCCTTTGTGATTTATCCCAAATGTAAAATATAAAACCAATATTTTTCCAGTACAGATTTATGTCTCATTAATAATTTTTGAAGTAGAAATTACTTACATTTAACGAATTCTCTATTAAATATTCACATTTGCTTTTAGAGGCTTATTAGAGAAATATTGCTTTGGCAAAGAAAAGGGCAATTTATTTTTTGTCCAACAGTTAATTTCACAAACTTAATAATCAATCAAACACACAAAATGTGCAGGCAGGCTTATTATAGCTTTTGCATACAAATAACCTAGAGGAACTGAGCAAGCTGCTTATCATAGCATCATAGAATAACAGAGGTTGGAAGGGACATCCAGAGGTCATCTAGTCCAAACCCCTGCTCAAAGCAGGGACAATTAGAACGGTTTGTGGGGTCTTGAATATCTCCATGGATGGAGACGTCGCAACCTCTGTGGGCACCACAGCATCTCTGGACAGAAAGCCCACCACTGACCTCTCCTGTGGATGCAGAAGTGTTTGCAGCTGCCCATGTCCTGAGCACCTGCCTGTGCTCCAGCAAGATGAAGCTATTTGGTTGTTCATCTCCCTCTTCAGACTCTTGTTTCTCAGCTCATACAACCAAGGAAGACAAGAAATACTTATATGACTATCAACCTAGACTCTAAAGTCTTTTCAGTGTCAACACTTTCCAGGATGCAGTAAACTGTCCTGTACCTCTCTGTTACAATCTGCATACCGCTGCATTTGACAGTGTAATGCAAAATGCTTTCTAAAGAGAGACAGCAGTGAACTCAACAAGACCATGGCTGAAAAAGAGCCTACTCCAAACGACACTATCAGAAGAGAGGCTTTAGTTCAGACCACATTGCACAATGAAGCCCCGAGTTCTTCAATCTTCAAGTCAGCTACACATCCAAAACGTGAGGAATTACAGGCAGAGATGTTAGCCCTTGGCTTTAGAAGGAGGAGCGGGGTTAGTGCATGTTCATGTCAGCACGGCTGGTTAGGCTGGGTGCTATCCCATGCTGATGTGACTATAATATCTGCTACGTCACCTGACAACACCTGGGGGGGGGGTCGCTACACCATACCTGGTTGTGCAGGACACACATGTGCCTCTGCCCTGCAGGAAAGTCACAGAAGAGCACTCTGACACCACCTTCACAGACTTCATGCAGGTTCTCCTTTTCCAGGAAAGGAAAGGCACCACAGAGAATGTGAGACCCAGACAAACGAAGGGGAAAGATGCATGTGAAGAACGTGAATCGCTTCACAACTCCACCAGTTATGGTTCCCCATAAACTCTGGTAGTCAGGGCGACTCAAATGCCTGTTTCCTCAACTCACATCTCAGTTTTCTGTGCTTTATATATCTTACTACCACACCTCAGTTTTCTGTGCTTTCTTTACCTTACGGCTAGGATTATTAGAACTGGAAAGAGTTTAATTCATTTCACATTGTTCACCTCAGTGCTGCAAAACTCTGGTTCATTTGAAGGCAGAGGCACGAGCGAGCCATTTTTCCTTTCCTCTTCCCTGTTATACAAACAGTAGTTATACGACTTTAATAAGGTAGCCATAGTGAATTTCTGAGCAACTGCACTCTGTAGTCTTACTGAAGGTACTGAAATGATCTGATGCATTGAAAGGATGTAAACAACAATTTTACAAGGGAAGGTGTCTTGGAAATCTACCAAAGCATAAGGTAGAGTAGACATCTCTCCAGATATGACGCTATTATCACCTGAAAGGGAAGTGTTTTCCAAAGCAAAATATGATGAAGAGAATAGGCTTGATTACCACTGTTCAGCTCACAATTCAGATTAATATAATTAGGCAGATTAACCTTTTTCTAAATCCCAATCCATGCTCATACTGTGTAAGACTTCCCACAAAAAAATTAAATATGCCAAACAACAAGAGAGATAAAGGCAAATCCATCTTAATGTGCCGGCTTCACCAAGTCACAGTTTCAGGTCAATTATGAAAAGGAATATTATAATCTAGTGCAGAGAGGAAACTCCTAATAATTGATGGTCTACATGATTTTTCGACTAGATCATCTGATTTAAAAAAAATGCACATGAGAAACAGAATAAAAAAAAGTTTCTTAAGCAAAGGTAGCATAATTAGAATTTAACTGGAGACAAGATGAAATTGAAATACATAATAATACCTCTAAACTAAGATGGAAGAATACAGGATCCTTTGTGCATCTCTGTGAAAACCCCTTCATTTGTTAAATGTTCTTTAAATGAAACAAGGTCAATATGTGACAAATCATGATTTTGCTTTGGACTGTTCTAATTTGTTGTGATAAAGCAACATCCACACATGGCACAATGTACTGACAGGACAGACACTTAAACATGAGCTTCACTATTGATCAATTATTGCCGTTCCCAGTGTACCTATTGACATAAGGCACTGGATGAAAACACCTCCTGTGTGACACAGAAGAGCAAAGCAGCACCAGATGGAGCTCAATATTTAAGTGGTTCAGATAAATGTGATATAGGACAAAAATGATTTGCTCTCCTAGTTCGGAGCTCTTACATGAAGATTTAATGAGAGGATTTACAAAAAAATAGCAAGTCTTCTTTTGCTTGAAGGCCAACATCACTATCGCATGAGGTAACGTTAGTTTTTATTTGACTGCATATGTTGAAAAGTGATAGTACTAATCCTAAAATTGTTTGCTGAATAATATTGAAATTTGAGATCCCTAAGATGCTGTGAAACTGAGGCCACAAGTAACACATACACTGGTAAAGAATCCCTCTCTCCAAATTCACTTGCACTATGGAAACTGCTGTAATGAAGATCTTTGCTTAACAGACAACATTATCTTTCTTTAGAGAGGAAGAAATATTACTTCTTTTTAAGAAGTCCTCAGATAGCAAAAGGGAGATTGTTCATCTTAGGAAAGTGCAAAAGTCTTTGTTATCTATTGACACAAATAACATCACATGTAAACATTTCTAGACTTTTTTATTTTACCCACTTTCCACACAGGGGCTGTGCCTCTAAGAGATGCAGCAGAAAATTCACACTCCAAAGGTGAAATAGAAGTTGCCAAGGTGGTTTTTAACTCTGTTGTACTATTCGGATACTTTTGTTCAGTGTAAAACTTTGGAATAGAATTGAAATTCTCACCTGTCATACGTCTGGAACTAGTACACTTAGAGCAAGCTCTTTCATTCCCTTCTACGGGAAGTGTAAAAATGCAACATGAAAATTAAAATAAGCTAAAATCTCACTTGACTTAATAATCCCAGTTTTTTTAACACTTTGTAGACACACTATTATAGACTTTTTCTTCTGTTACAAAGATTTCCGGACAGGAAAAATATAATTTCATACATGATTTTTGAAAAAAATCAATATGGCTCATACATCAAGGACTCTATAGCTAATAATTCAGTCATTCTGTTGAAAGGAATTTGCGTAAATACAAAACAGTTTGGGCATAATGAATATTAGAAAAGATATTTTTAAAATGGGGGGAAATTCCATTAGTGTTACGTCACTAAACAATGGGAAAACATATCCCAATTGCAGAACAGTTTCTCAACAAACCACTACTTAGGGAATTATAATTGTTCATACACTGCAGGCTGTGGTTCCTGTCAAATAATTAAAATATAACACCTAGCATGTCTGAGAAATGTAGTGTAGAAACATGCTGTGCATCATTTGAAGCAATTTTACAGAGTCAGTATAGTTACTTCTGCTATACAAACACACATACACCCTCATGCATAACCTCTTTCAAATATCAGAATAGAGTAGTGAATTGGTTAGGGAAGAAATAATATTAAAATTGTATGGCACAAACCTATCTACTTTCTTGCTACTAGCTACTGAAAGCTGTGCAACTGAGTTGTTACCATCACAGTAACACAACTGGTGAATTTCTTTCCTGAAATAATCTCATTGCCCTACTGTCCACAATTGCCATATTGCTCTTCAAAGAGGAAAGAAAAATAAAAAAACCCAAACTGATTTCTGCAGCCTAATATTCTAAAGCAGCTCCCCCTCCACCTTTCTCTGTCTTACACACACATAGAGACACCCAGCTGACCAACACCTCCCACTGATACACTTGCTTCCTCCTCCAGAATCCCATGTCTGCTTGTCTCTTCCACATCAGACAATGTCACTTTTCACTTACCAGGTTCCCTTACACAATCACAGAAGGCAACTAGTCCTACCCTTTGCTCTCGGACTGTGTACGACGCACGATGGAGGCATTTCAATGTTAGACCTCTGCCAGTGACAACCTCTGGTGCACAGCAAATTACAGATATCTGTATTTCTTCAGACTTCAGTCTGAGAAAGTAAAAGGCAGTAATTGTAACCTTTGAACTGGAGAAACATTGTACATCTTTATACAATAAAGATATATATGTTATACATAAACACACAATAAAATACGATACAAACATATGCAATTCCACAGACTACCAAGAGAAGAAGAATGTGGGAATTCTGGATTTGCCCAGATGGTATTTAAGCACAAAATGGGAGCAAATTGAAAGTTTCAAAAACATTTTTGTTTCTGGCAGCATTTAAGTGAAAGGCCCATCTAGCACAGATGCCATCTCACCTTTAAAACATGAAAGGTTAACCAGAAAATATCAAAATACTAATAAGGAAAGAGGTCTGGATAATAACTGAGCAATCACCACCACTGTACATGGTTGGTGGAAAGTGCAGTGACAAGAACACTGACAAAAAAATAGAAAGTTGGAAATGTCACGAAGTGCCTAAAGTGATTAACTTATCCCAGCATATGAAATTTTTTAAGGTATAATGAAGAGCAAAAAAAAAAGGGGGAAAAAATCATGCTTAGGGAAATGGCTTCTGATATGATGCTTTAGGTCTGACAAACACTATTGTAGCACAGAAGGCAGAGATAGCGAGGAGGCTAAGGTAAAAAATGCGGAAAAGATGAACATACAAAATGTCACTGTTTGGATCAAGAAGAGAAGACAGCAACAAAAGCCAGAGTAGCATAAGGTGCATGAAGAGGAACAAAATATCAAATTAAGAGCGTATAGGGTTTAAATTCCCAGGTCCTTTATCTTGTATAGCAATTCAGCAGGGTGTGAAGTCCAGCCTCAGTAAGAAATATATGGATCAATTAAAGAAAGATCAGAACAGGAAAATAAGAATGATCAAGAGTTTTGGGAAATGTCGACATAGAGGAAAAAATTGAAAGAGTTGGGGTAATTCAAAATTCAGAAACAAATGCTAAGCAGACAACACAGTAACATTTTAAAAATAAGTAACAAATAGTTGTGAATAGGAAGAGAATGAACTGCCCTCCATGTTACTTTTGAATCAGACAAGAAATGACAGGATTAAATTGTAGCAAAGGAGATTTAGGTCAGATATGTTAAAAAAAAATCAAGCTGAACAATACTGAAACTTAGAGTGATCTGGCAAGAGAGCCTTCTGGAAAAGGTTGGATAAACACTAGGCAGTACGTAGTTGGCCTGCCCTTGGAGCTGTGGAAGGGACTCGTAGCCTTTTGAGACCTTCACACAACCCCAGTCTCCTCTACTATGATTTCCAAGAGAATCTAGTAGTTGTAACCATTATGAAATCAAACCTCCCTTATTTGGCACAGCTCACCTTCACTCTGTCCCAGAAGACATGATAACACAAGATCCAGGAAATAAAGTATTTGATCTTGGGAGACAATACACCAGGATAAATAAGCATAGCACGAACCAAGCACTAGAAAAAGAAAACAGCGCAATTCCAGAGAGAAAATAATGGTGTCACTTCCTTTTTAAAAGCCACAGATCTGGAAGAGTGGTCCTATCCTCAGCAGAACTACAGCTTGCATCTGGCTGCTACAAGAAGCCAGAAAGACCAACAGCATTGTCAGGACTGAATTAATAATTAGGGATTACATTGGCAAGCGAAATTCAAAGAAACTTCCAAAGAGGGATCAGAACAATAAAGAGCAGGGCTGGGGCTTGAAACATCATTGGTATATTTGGCATAAATCCCTGGCAGCCCTACTAGTGGACAGGATGTAGAAGAGAAATGTGGAGACATTTGAAAGAGGATGGGGTTTTCAGCCTTGGGGAAAAGACAGGGTTAAGAAGCGATCTCAAAGTGCTCCACAGTTCCAAGTCAGGGAGACTTGGAGCAGGAGAAGCAAGACAGACAAGACTTCCTTAGTTCCCCCAGTGTGGCTGAGGCAGTGGTTCAAGCAGTGAGAGCTTTAAATGTTAAGTATGAGCTAAAAGTGGTGTTTGCCATATTTTCTTTTTTTAGCTTGGGTGTCTAGTATTTTACTAAAATGAGTCGTTTGCATATTAAACTTTTTGGTGTTTGCACTAACTTCAGGTGAATATGAAAATACCAAGGCACAGCACCAACTCACAGGCAAGAGATGAAACTAACATGGGTCCACAGATCCCATCTAACAGCAGCCTAGGATTTCCTGGAGTTGGGATGCAGGGCTGTAGGGATCATATGGGGCGCTGACTGTGCCTAGTCTGGGATAAAAGAAGGCCTATATCATGCTCCCATGTGGACGTTACTGTAATAATCTCTGACAAGAAAGCAGCAAGGAAGAACTGGTTCCTGAGTTTGGAAAGACTAAATCCATCAGCCTCCTCCCCCCAACCCCACCCCACCCCACCCTCCCCCCATTTTGCTTTCACCATACTAAAATCAATAAAGAAATAAAGAGCTATCTGATAAAAATTAAAGATGATTCAGGCAAAAATGGTATTTAAAGCACAAGTTTCTCCAAACCTATCCAATCTCCTTCAGAGATAATTTTAAAATATTTTGAACAGTATTTGTACGCAGCACTTACTGTGGAATATATTATTATTTTACTTCAAATGAATTCCCGAGATCTTCAGGTGGTACAGGCTTCAAGATCAAAATTAAGCGGTTAAAGGCATTGGAAACATGTCTTCCCTTTGTTAAAGTCGTACACTTAACTTAGAGCAATTCAATTTACAAGAAGCTGAGTACTCAAGAGAACACAATGAAACAGATCAGTGCTTTTGGATAGTGGTAATAGTTTGTTGACAGTGCTCCGGGGCTTTACTGATAGAGTTAGGGAGTATGCCTGTCAGACATTTAGAGATGTGCATGTGCACTTTTTAGAAAATATAAATTCTAGGTATTTAAGAAAACCTGAAACATATTCATGTTCCCACTGCAAATTTTTAGGATCTGACTGTGATAATCTCTGAACATCGGATAATAAACGTAAGTGCAAGGAATCTGTTCACTTCCATGTACATCCTGATGAGATCTGAACCAAACTGTGGGCCTGGCACTATGTCCTAGGCTGTTGACCTAGTTTTACTTTCCTGTAGTCACAGGAAGTAAAATGCCTGTGCAGTGAACCTGACTGCAAAGGCTGCTGTCAGCTCATTTCTGCATCGGGAATCTAGTAACGAGTTTAGGAAATGAGGTTTTCTTGTGCATTACACAGTATCTGATGGAAAATATCCTTGATGCCTTACAGGTAGTCTGTGAAATAAATTAAGCAGAGAATCAGCAAATAAAAGCTTTTGCTAGCTTGGCATAGTTAGTCCTTATGAACAATTCTGTGATCAGCTGTAATGACATTTAAGAGAGAAATGCATTTTGTTTCAACGCCAAACTGAAGAAACTATATGAAAATGTAGCAACTTGAATAAGTTTTCTAAGAATTTGTTGGCAAACACATGAAAAAATTCAATTTGATTTAAATATTGACCACACAAGACAGCATGTTTTGGTGTATTACTGGATTATATAATCACCTCTAGACATTTTATCTTCTTTCTTTTTTCTTTCCATTTTCTCTTTTGTAAAGCTAAGCCTTTCTTATCAACTAGCATGGCATTTTAATATCAGGCATTTAATTTTGAATGTGTTTAAATGAAATGTTTTCACATTTTCAAAATGTTCCCTTCTTTCCTCAGCTAAAACTGTTTGCTGAGTCTAATCTATATTAATGAATATTAATTCCTTGCTTTTCTTCTTCCCTGCCTTCTGTTAAGTCATCCTCCATAAATACAAAAGATTTGTTTCAAGATGTTAAGGGCTTGTGCTGTATTTCTAAAGAGCTTTTACACTCAGATTTTTATATGGGCACTCATGCAGTGAGAAGGAGGGGTCTTTTCTTACTTGTCTGCCGTGATTTAGCGTGGCTACTCCTCCACATCTTGATACCAGCTGCTTCTTAATGCTTTCTGACCATCATCTTTCTCCCCCTCTTTCCCAAAACTCCAATGTGCTCACCTTCCCCAAATCATTTTTACATTGTGCCTTTTGGCTGGAATAATGCATTAGTAAGATTCATGAATTCTGCTTCCTTTCACAACATCGACAAAAAACAGGCCAAGATGGAAATGTAAATTGGCAGGGCAAGCACTCATCAATTCACACTCAAAACAGCAAAGAACAGAAGATGACAAAAAAATGGAAAATCTTCAGAAGCATTAATCTATTCATAGCTTGGGGGTTTTAAAATTGAATTTTACAATTGTCACACAATTCTGTTAGCTCTTTGCTTTACACTCCACCAGCACTGAGGCTGATCCTTCAATCCACAGATCTACTCATGTAGGTCCATAGATATCACTTGGGCACAGGACAAATAAAAATGCTTGTCTTTAGTAGTTTATAGATGTGGTGTGTGCCATATATCTGACCCAGATTCCCCTGCTGGACCTTGGCAGGCTGCTATATTTGTATCAAAACATTGGCACTAGCATGGCTCTAAGCCCGCTGATCCTGAGAGGTTGCCTGAAGGCTTACTCCCAAGGAACAGACATCGCAGGTGTGATTCAGGGCAGCTATGTTTAGATGCCTGCAATGGAGAGGAACAGGCACCTTCAGACTACAATTCATTTGTGCTACTTTCCTTAGATTGAGACAAACTGTTGCCCAGAAGGGCTTGTTCCTCCCCAGCCAAGATAGCTGCACTGCAAAGAGCTACAGTCAATAAGATGGTTCTTTCCCCTCTTGCAGCTCTGCAGTCCAGCCACCTTATTTTCCCTGCACTCCTGTTACCTTCCTCACCACTCACCCCAACTTCTGCAGTAACGTAGACACATTATTCCTACAACAGCACCTTCATGAGTGGCTCTAGTTCACTGCTTAGCTGTCTTGGACACATCACAGTGACATGAATTGATTTGGAACATTTTACAAGGCTGGCATCCATTTACCCCATCCCACCTTATTCATTCTGCCCACAGAGGACACACAGGGAAATACAGATCTGTAAATAACAAAACCTCCCACTAGTGTCCTCTGCATTTTAAAAGGCCTCTTGATTTTGGTCAGTACTTTCCATATTTTATTACTTGAATTCTTCTCTCCTGTGAATTTCTGAAGCTAACGATAAAATCCTTAAATCTGCACAAGCCTGCTAACTCAGGATGTTCTACATACCACAGCTTCCATCCACTCAGCTGCTGTTTCAGGACATTTGTTTAATCCAATCCTGTCTCAGAAAGCCACAGTTTCCAATAGCAATAACACTCACAGTACAAACTCGAGAACTCTGGAGATGGAGGGCGGGCTGTAGTCTGCACTGAACTACAGACACAGAAGAAAAAAGCCATAGCCATGGTGACAGTTCTGCTTCAGGAAGATGACCTTCAGATGTGCCTTCCCACCAGCACTGCTGTGATGGTAGGAAGCCTGAGCTTCTCCAGATTCCCTAGAAAATGAGGTCACAGATCAGATTATTAATTTATAAGGCACAGAAAGTCACAGAATCTAGGTATGGAAAGACAAGTTTCTGAATGGAGAAGAGCATATAAAGACCTGTGCAGTAAAACTCTAAGTTACTGGAATCACTGGAGGTTAGGCTAACCCCTATGAAAACTAAGAGTAATGTCTGCCTTTCATTTAAGATAAACATAAAAAGTAGTTGGGCTCCTTTATGGAATGGAATGATTGAAAAAAAAAAGAGGCAAACATAAAAAATGAATAGGTGTATCCACCTGGAAAAAGGCACATGAAAGTCCTAAGCAACATAGTCTTGATCTCATAGCTGACTGTTTTGAGCAGAAGATTGGACTACAGAGCTCCTGAGGTTTTTTCCAAGATGAATCATACTATAATTCTATAAAAGGGCAGGGAGCCAGTCCTCTGGACTAGGCAAAAGTGCTTTCTGATTTGTTAATAAACTTAAGAGATGGTGATTTCCCTATCTACCTAGTCAATGTGCATACTCTGGAAGGAGGAAAATGCTAAAGCAATGGACCTGGTGATGCAAATGATCCTAAGAAAAACCTTTACAAAGAGACCCTTTCAGCTTTGAGCTAGTTGACAAGTGCTCAGTATTACGAGTGAATAAAGTATCTTTCATGTGATTCTCCCAGTCTCCATGGAAAATTTATACATTTCTTTTAAACAAACTAGATTGCAACAAAGAAAAAAAGAAAAATCTTCCTTTTGCTTTTCACTCCCTAGTCAAAATAACGTGAAGGATTGTGAACTGGAGCACACTTGGTGTTACTTCGTGAGGTGGCTTCCAGACCTAATCTGTGCACTCAAGAAGAATAACTCCAGAGGTCCTAAATCCTCTTCAGACCATCAAACTGAAGTCTATATCCAACATTATATTATATGGCTGCTTTACAAACAAGTCACAAAATGGGATGCATGTAAACATGTCTGAACAGCTTTCTCTTAAAAGTGGATAACTTCTTTATAGCTTCTATTTTGAAGTAATGAAAAATCACATTACAGAACTTTATTTTTGTTGATATTTTGTAATTGAGTAAATCAGATTTGCACAATTACTGGGAGCATGAGAATGTTATGTCTCATTTAAATAGCCATTTTAAAGGGAATTACCTGAATAAAAGAGGTTTTAGTAGATTGATTAAAAAGACTTTATGCAATTTTCCTCACAAAAAAAAGGAAGAAAATAGAATAATGTTAAAAGAGGAGGAAAATATATTCATTGGAATTTAGCAACTACCAGTCAAGCAAATAAACTGGCTGATACACTTCTTTCAAAACACAACTTCTGCTTCTGAAACTAAGCCAATTAAACTAAAAATGTGAAAAGAATACACTAAAATTAGATGATGGTTTGTAACAGCTTATTAAAGGAGATAATTTTGCAACCAACTTAATTTAAAAACCTATCCAATACCTAAATTTAAACCCTTAAATTTCTATATAAGGAAATGGTGTAAACTCAATGTTAAATGTGTTGTTACAGACACAGAAAGATATAGGAAAACTATATACTTCTACTTCTTAAGTACAGAAGTACGTGAATGTGAAAAATCTCTGAATATTCTACTGTCATTACTAGCCTACAAAGCCATTCTTTATAAACATGACATTCATAAATTAACCTGAAAGAAGAAGGTCAAAAAAACACATTGGACATGAAGAGGAAGTGTCTCCAAATCTACCATAACATGAATTTTGCACATTGCAAGAGAAAGTATAGAGTCATGGTTTCCAGATTTACATGTCTCCATTTTGTTCTTCTATCTACATTTTCACTCTGGAGGTTTCTTCCTCATGGAAAGTTTTGAATTTTAAAAAGGTATAAGAGATGGTTGTTAGAAAAGGTAAGCACAAAGTTCTTATATTAGTGCTAGACAATGAAGACTTCAGAAAGGGAAGTCAATCTTATTTGTTATAAATGGAAAGATCTGTTTGAGTCTATTAACAGAAACAAGAAGCTGTATCTAAGAAAAGTAGTAAAGTACTGTACCACTGAGACCTCCAAGAGGAAAGAAAAGGGTCTTTACACTGTTTTGCCTAAAAGGTACTTTTAGAGATTCCTTTAAAAGCTTTGATATAAGAATACAAAATATATTTGTGCACAGTAGAGAGTTTTGTAAACCAGATAAGACTTTAAATGGGAGGACATGACTAATTGGCTGACAGAGGTTTCAGTCGATGTGGCTATCCCAGGAAGAATTCTCCCTCAGGTCAGGCTTTATTAAACTTCATTTACAACATCACTTCATTACCATTCAAACAGCAGGAAAAAAAAATGTAAATACGCAGTGAATAATGCCACATTTAATTTGGACCCGGAGAACCATAAACTGCAACGTCTTTTTCAATAAAGTCTGAGCACTGAGCTAATTTGACTAGCTCTATTTATGAGGCTCCTACCGCAATTAAAATACAGTTATGCCAAGGCACATAGTGCCAACGCTCCTCTTGCTCCATGACCAAATTAACCTGGTATAACAAAGAAAGTAATCGGACCACGAGAGGGCCTGGAGACCTTGTGCCAAGAGTGAATGAGAAAGGGAATTGTCCTTTCCGGATTCATGCTTCCTTCCTGGGACTACTTCCATGGAGGGCAGCCCCACACCACTCCACACTGCAGGGGAAGACGCAAATGTCCCCGAGACCAAGATGGCACTGCAGCCATTGGAAATCATTACTGTTTGTTCAGAAGCGTAATGCTGTAAACACAATGCCATCTTTTCAAAACACGTTCAACACCAAAATCATCAACATGTAATGAGAGCTTAAACCATGCTGCTGGGGTTTCTTTATACTCTTGTCTTTCTGTTCCCTATAGACAGCTCTGGATTTCTGCTCACTAAGCCAGTACCATCAGGGAGTGTTGCAACAAACCAGTCATGTCACCTTCAGGCAATGAAAACTCTCACTGTGCATTAAGCAATTGTAGCCTTGTGCATTACGCTTGTTCCTGACGCCACTGGCAGGCAAATAACATCTCGAAAATACTTGCTGTTTAAGACCAATTATTGTAAGGGGAAAGGTGACTTTTGACATATAAGGGACATCTCATATGTAACCTTCATAGTTTTTTTTAATCTATCGCCTGTCTGTTTTTTTTCATGAGCCTGGTGTTCTTCAAAACGTTTTTGACATTCTGATTTGTGATGATTGATGGCAGGAAATTCTTTGACAAAAAAAATCCTATTCAGCATTCCTGAAGGAAAAGAAGTATCTTAGGGGCCTTTTTATCCCTTTTCAGTTATCCATGTATTTTCTATATTATCTCCAAATTGCGTGAAAAAGCAGTATTTTTTTCAAATGTGGATCAGTTTTTCAGCAACCGTTTCTTAGTCTACTAGCTTTACAAAGTCCTGTTAAAGGCTGGAATTTGTCAACTCAGAAATGTATTCCTTTCTGGGCTTCCTCAGACAATCAAGAAGGTTACTTTTAAAAACTGTGCACGGAAATTTGAGTTCAGACTCTATCCATCCAGACTTCCATTTACCTCCTCAACTTTCTCTTCTGAATTGCCACTGTACTGTATAGTGGACATAGTATCTGAAATCCAAAACATTTTCCCTCAGAAGCCCAGGCAGCTGGAAACTCCTCCACTGTTTAGTGATAATGCTTTCTGGTACAGAGCACTCTCTGGAAAAGGACCTTGTTCTGTTCGTGACTATACATTTTTCTTTAAAACACTGCTGAAAAGAGACATCACTTGCTATTTGCATTAGATACTGAACTAACAATAAATCTTTGGAAGACCAGTCTGTTTTTAACTTGCTCTGGCTGAATTTGGATGAAATGAACAGCCCAATGTTTTGAATTAAATAGCTGGAAGCACTTTCACTTATTATGCATGTGGTGGACTTGCATTTTAGTCTGGTTCCCTTTTTGCAGGCATAGTTTATGTCACTTTGATGTCTCCATCCATGATTTGTGCATGCAATCAGACATACTGCTTAAACATTAAATAACTAACTGCACCTGCTAATAACGACATATTATGCTGTTTGTGAAACCACAGCTCCTGCAGGATGCATAATTTGTAATGGAAGTATATTAGATGTAGTTATTTACATATTGAATAATAGGATCAAAACAGTGAGAGACTGAAATGACTTACTAGAGTGCATGGAAGCTACTGAATGCTTGACATTAGTTACAGTAGTAGATTAACATTGAACTACATCTGTAGTGTGTTGACCCTGGCCAGACACTAGGTGCCCACCGAAGCCACTCTATTACTCTCCCTCCTCAGCTGGACAGGGGAGAGAAAATATAATGAAAGGCTTATGGGTCAAGGCAAAGACAGGGAGATCACTCACCAGTTACCATCTTGGGCAAAACAGACTTGACTCAGGGAAACTAATTTAATTCATTACCAATCAAATGACAGTAGGGTAATGAGAAATAAATCCAAATCTTAAAAAAGCCTTTCCCCTACCCCTGCTTTCTTCCAGGCTCATCTTCACTCCTGATTTTCTCTACCTCCTCCCCCTGCGTGGTGCAGGGGGACAAGGAATGTGGGTTGCGATCTGTTCATCACACATCATCTCTGTCACTTCTCCCTACTCACTGTCTTCCCCTACTCCACTGTGGGGTCCCTGCCATGGGAGACAGTCCTCCACAAACTTCTCCAATGTGAGTCCTTCTCATGGGCTGCAGTTCTTCACAAACTGCTCCAGCGTGGGTCCCTTCCACAGGCTGCAGCCCTCCAGGAAGAGAACGCTCCAGCGTGGGTCCCCCACAGGGTCAGAAGTCCTGCCAGCAAACCTGTTCCAGCATGGGCTCCTCTCTCCACAGGTCCACATGACCTGCCAGGAGCCTGCTCCAGCACAGGCTCTCCATGGGGTTACAGTCTCCTTCAGGCATCCACCTGCTCTGGCATGTAGTCCTCTGCGGGCTGCCAGTGGATATTTGCTCTGCTGTGGACCCCCATGGGCTGCAGGGGACAGCCTGCCTCACCGGGACAGCCTGCCTCACCATGGTCTTCACCACGGGCTGCAGGAGAATCTCTGCTCCAGCGCCTGGAGCACCTCCTCCCCCTCTTTCTTTACTAACCTTGGTGTCTGCAGAGTTGTTTTCTCTCACACATTCTCATTCCTCTCTTCTGGCTGCTGTTCTGCAGCAGGTTTTTTTGTCCTTCTTAAATCTGTTAGCACAGAGGCGCTACCACCGTTGCTGATAGGCTCACCCTTGGCCAAGGGCAGGTCCGCCTTGGAGCTGGGTGGCCTTGGTTTTACCAGACATAGGGGAAGCTTCTAGCAGCTTCTCACAGAATTAACCCCTGTAGCCCTCCTGCTACCAAAACTTTGCCATGCAAACTGAATATAACATCTGCTCTTCTCCAAAGACCAAGAAGGCCTAGTTTTGTCCAAATGTCCTAAAGAGTAGACTGTCAGCATAGGTGACATCCTCCATGTGGGCTGGCCTACCACGCCTGCACAGAATGGATGACCATCACACGCACAGTTGTCCGAGTGCTTCCTAGCACATACCTCACACACTGCATGAACACAGATATCTTTCTCTCTGCAAAAAAAAAAAGGTCAAAGGATAGCAGATGCAATTTTGGTGGTGGAAGCTTTCCCTAGCCACCCTTCTCTCTAGTGGATAGGGGTTTCTGGTATGTGCAGAGTAAGCTCAACATGACAGGGAAAGAATACGAGCACCAAAGGAAAACTAGCAGCCAGGATAAGATTCCCCAGCTGATCTGAAGCTTGCTTCTGGCCACTACACAAACTCTTCTGGCAAGCTGCAAATAATTAGTGGGCCACAGGCTGAGCACTCTGTTATAGACTGTATGCCTGGTCGATTAAATTAACATCTATAGAAGCAATAAATTACAAACAAGTTATTGTTCTTTTAATAACTGAATGAGCTGAAGTCATAACTGAAAAATAAACTTAGTCAACTCCAAAGGCACTCAGATTTTATTGTGTACTGCTTCTCAGAGAACCAAATTACATAAGCTAAGTTTATAAAACACCTTTCCTCACTTAGATCTACAAACACCACTTGGGATCTGAAAGTCAGCTTAATTCTTTTCTGCCCATGAATCACAATCAGCAATAACGTTTATGTAACAGGAGTCTCATGAACAATTGCAGTGATGACGCACAAACCAGAAAAAAGCAGATCAGTCTCACATAACTGTTTTGGTGCTGCAGTACTAACAACAATAACAATAACAACAACAACAAGTAATAGATGTCATTTTTGCCAGAAAGAAAGATAATAATATTTGACTATGCTTAGGAGCAATAGCTGTTGATTATAACATCTCTTTTACATCATCACTTTCTGAGCACAACTATATTTAAAGTTTCAGGCTTTGAAGTTCTTGATTTTTTTCGCACTCATTCTTTTTTTCTAACTTCTACCTCACTTTGACATGGGCATAAGTCTATTTTGGTTTTACACTCAGGGATGAGCCAAGAGTCACGGAGACACTATATTGTGTGCTCTTTCTGTCATCTGTAATTTCTCTCAACATTCATCATTTTAAACCAGACTCCAAGTTGCTGCTAAATATAAGTCTCTTACTGAATACGTGTTTTTAGCCTCTGAAATCCTGTCCCATTAGTGCAAAGTTACAGCCACATTAAGAGAAACCGCTTTGTAGAACTCCTACTGCCATGCCATGAAGCTATCCACATCTGCTTGCAAACTTCAAAAGTCAAGAAAGAATAGTATCCTGTAATCATATTGCATCAACTACTGAAAAAGATCTCTAAATTCAGATTAACATAACTTTCAGACTCAGATTATGCCTGCTAATAGATATTTGTTCATACAACAAAAGTAAAGTTTACACCATGCTTTTTTTCCCTGCCTTTTGGGTTTTCTCCAGAGAACACCTATTGTATATTACTACTGCCTATGGTATACACCAGCTGCATATCGGCTGCCAGATGTTGCCCCAGAAATGTCAGCTGCTGCTTGAGGCAGGGAGTGAATGCAATTAGAGATGCCCTGGTGACAGCTTGACACTTATGGTGGCAATGTTTAAATTTTAAATCAGGCGTGTAAAATAAAAAACACGCAATTTAGATTGTTCCTGAAAACTGGACCAGTACACTACAGTAATACCTTCTTTTATGTGGGAGATGCAAAGATCAGTGTGCGGGCAGAAGCCCAAAAGAATGAATGGCTTTTTGTAAGATACCTAAAACTAGTTCCTGAAACATATTCCACATCCAGTAGCTGTAAGAACTCCTGCTTTTTAAGGCAGTAAGGAATGCTATTGCTTTAAAGCAGCTAATTGCTTTTATACTGAAACATTAGTATACATAAATATGCAAAATATATAAAATATGTCTAGTTGGAGGCCGGTAACTAATGGTGTCCCCCAGGGGTCAGTACTTGGCCCAGTCTTGTTTAACTTCTTCTTCAATGACCTGGATGAAGAGTTAGAATGTACCATCAGCAAGTTTGCTGATGACACCAAACTGGGAGGTGTGGTAGATACACCAGAAGGCTGTGCTGCCATTCAGCGTGACCTGGACAGGCTGGAAAGTTGGGCAGAGAGGAACCTGATGAGGTTCAACAAAGG
>Ga0065711_1029961_pt1 | contig 34224 bp, 17 predicted proteins | sample Hoacrofraction12_FD_59098 | JGI IMG/M metagenome (GOLD analysis project Ga0065711, IMG submission 59098) | Hoatzin crop microbial communities from Cojedes, Venezuela - Epithelial fraction 12 v2 (version 2) | ecosystem: Host-associated > Birds > Digestive system > Esophagus > Crop | place...
TTCCCCCTTCGAACCTAGTTTAAAGCCCTCTCAATGAGCCCCGCCAGCTCGTGGCCAAGAATCCTTTTTCCCCTTTGAGATAGCTGCGATCCACCTGTTGCCAGCAGGCCCGGTGCTGTGTCCACCTCCCCGTGATCAAAGAAGCCAAAATTTGACTGATGGCACCAGTCCCTGAGCCACCTGTTAACCAGGTGAGTTTTCCTGCCCCTTTCAGTGCTGTTCCCTGCCACTGATGGGATAGAGGAAAACACCACCTGCGCCCCTGATCCCTCAACCAGTTGCCCCAGTGTCCTGAAGTCCCTTTTGATGGCCTTGGGACTTCTTTCTGCTATCTCATCCCCGCCAACCTGCATTACCGAGAGGGGGTAATAATCAGAAGGCGGCACCAGACCAGGGAGTTTCTTCGCAACATCCCTAACCCGGGCCCCAGGGAGGCAGCAGACTTCCCTGTGGGATGGGTCCGGTCGGCAGATCGGGCCCTCTGTTCCTCTCAGAAAGGAATCGCCTATGACAATGACCCTTCTTTTTTTCTTAGCCAAGGCAGTCGTAATACGTGGGGCTGACTGACTCGTCCTAGGCAACCCCCCGGATAGAGCTTCACCTTCACCCACATCCTCTGTGGCCGGTCCCTCACATTCCAGAGCCCCATATCTGTTGCTTAAGGGCAATTGGGCAGGTGAGGGAGGCCGGGGGGCGATTCGCTTACCACCCCGAGCAGGCACCCGTTTCCATTCCCCCTCATCTCTTAGGTCCCCTCTTTCTGCTCAGTGGCAAGAGAGAGCAAAGGGAACAGGTTACTTCTCCCTGACGTACAGTGAATGCTTGCCAATAATCAGCTGCTGATGTTCACGGACAAACGGGTTGGCTCCAAGGTACAAGGTGGCTAAATCCCTCCCTCAGGTACACTACTTGCTGCAAAAACTGTAATCCCACTTCATCTCATTGTTTCTGTTTGGGCAGCCTGCTCCACTGTAATGAAAACTTTTGAGCTGTCGGTCTGACATCTTGCTTAGGAATTAGCAATAAATGAAGGAACAAGGCACATACGTGGTAATATTGTTAGGAAGGCATGAAATCAGGGCAGAAAACCTAAGAATATCTACCGATGCACCCAATTATCTCTATGCAACAGCACAGAGCAATTAAGAGCTCCTAGACAACGCAGATTGCACCTACAGGGATGGAAGAGAGAGAGAAACAAGCCTGGACTGTCTTGACCTAAGCCAGTCACACACTGTTCTCTCCAGCACTCCTCAGTGAAAAGGGGCATTTAACTTTCATTGCTTTTAGCCAGATGAACCTCAGTGGGATTTCAGCTCTGACATTTGACTTCATGCCTCAGCTACGCTTATTAGCTTGAGTGCAGCATCACATGAACCCAACCACATGCAACCCAGATACACCGTAGTTCTCAGGCAGCTCGCATCTGTGCACATTAAGTTTCCCTTCCCAGCTACAGGCACAATAAGAAGTACGTAACTACCTTGCTTTTTTAAATGAAGGACATCAACCTAGCATTAAGAGCATTTCCTAACCCCTAGGCTATTTACCGAAGAGCCTTCTGGATTTGCAACCTAACTTCACAAAATGGCCAGACATTCTGGAAACATTAACTGGTAAACGTTGCTCAGTGAGAGCACAAAGCTGGTGTCAAATATTTACTGGATATTATAAAACACTTAGAATCTGACTTTTTTTAATCCTAACCTTAATCTTAGATGTAAAACTACTTTTTTGCAAATTAGTAACTTAAATACTGACAATGAGCTGTTGATTTTTACGAGAGGACAAGTTTTTATATTGCTAATATACTGAATATATCATATGTTAAATAAATCCAATTATTTTCCATCATAAGAACAAAGAGACTATGACTATGTTTCCAGTGAACATATTAAAAAAAGCAAATGTAAAAAAACATCAAGCCATTCATCTTCTCCTCCATGCTAGGGATTAATTTTAAATACAGACAGTTTGAGTCATTTTTTTAATGTTACTGTATCAGTGGAAAATTCTTCTCATTAAAACTCAGTTATAAAAGATGACAGTATGTGTTTTCATTTTTCCTTCTTGCCTCAGGGCACAAGGTTTTGTGACACAGGTACTAGGCTTGATTTTAAGGGGTGCTAAAAGAGACAGCACAAAAGTTTTTAACAGCTGACACCATCTCTAAATTTTAGGAAAACCCTATGAAATTTAAATTCATTAAAAAGATTAAAAAAAAATCAAAACCAGCGTGTCACTAGAAAGTCCATGTCAATAACAATTCAGGATTTCACAGAAGTATCCTTATTGATTACAAGTAAAAACCCCAATAAACTGTAACTTAGTAGCAGTGGGGGTTGTACGCACACATAAAACCTCAAGAAGCTGAGATCCATGACTCTGCAACACTACCAAACAGTCCTCTGCCAGTAGCAGAGACTGAACAGGGACAAGATTAAAACCTTCCCCAATTCCATGACCCACATGCTATACGGCTGCACCAGTGAAATCTGCCTGGATGACACGAGAAAACCCTGTGCTACATAGCCTACCGAGGATATTATCCCATCACAACACCAGACACAGCAAGATGGCAAGAGCTTCCACTTGGATGAAGACACTCATTTGATTAAACATTAAAATGAATACATAGATCCTCCAGGTATGATTATTTCAGTTAAGTTCATTCCACTATCCCAACAGAAAACAGAGTAAAAGCTACCATTAATTTTCTATCTTCCTTCAGATCATGATAAACACCACAAAGGAGCTCGCTGAAGCTATGCTGCTGCTGTTGCTGCTCTATCAGATTCATCATACAGGAGATTAGGCAGGTATCAAGTTAGACAAAAGGCCCCCAAACCGCCTTCTCTTATTGGCATCTCCATGACACTGACAGAGTATCTTGCACCCACCTGTTCACATAATTTCTGCCCATGATGCCCACGTTGTAATTTATCACATCCCAACCACTCTGTACTCAGTTTGTTTCCAGACTACCCAGCTTGCAGTTCAGAAAACCATCAGTCATTCAAATTCAGCTACACAAAACCATACATATGGCAGACTCCACAGCTGTATAGGCTAATACTCTTTCTGCAAAATAAGAAGCCACAGAGGCACAGTAAAGCCCCATTATTATAACACCACCCTCTACCATCAGCTGAGAGCCTGTGGAGAACTAGCTTTCAATACTACAAATGGCAAAATGTGCAGGAAGATTAGCACTGTAGAAGGGGATAACCTCCTTCTTCTGTATCGAGACAACAGATACTGGCATGGGTTGGTTCTCTGGTTCAGCTGCAACGCCTGTCACTGGAGTCAGTAGCCATGGTACCTGTCGCCAGGGTTTGAGTAGATGAACAGCACCCGTAGACCACATGAAGAATATGTTAGGGTTAAATCATCAAGCACTGGTAGCAGATGGGGTGGCAGAGTAACAATGAGAGGCTAAGAAAAGCCTCCAAGCTAGTTTACCATGAGGGTGGTGAAGCACTGGCACACACTGCACGAAGAAGCTGTGGGTGCCCCACCCTGCAAGTGTTCAAGGCCGGGTTGGATGGGGCTTTGAGCAACCTGGCCTAGTGGAAGGTGTTCCTGCCCATGGCATGGGGGTTGGAACTAGATGATCTCTAAGGTCCCTTCCAACTCAAACCATTCTGTGATTCCGTGGTTCCAGAGGTAACGCTCCAGCATGCCACCTTACTTCATTAGCCTAACTAGTTCCTGGGCATTTACTATTATTCCACTAACCTGAGCTAATTAATATTAGCATCAGCTAATACCCCATCCAAATTGCTATCATCCAGTACAGTCACCTACCAAGACCACCACCTGAGATTTGCAAATGGCTTCAGGTCTTCCTGAAATGTCTCCTTTACCACTGGCCTCTTACACTTGCAGAATCCTGCTAAAAGGAATTCTTCCTAACACACATGCAGCCACTTGCTACACTGTTCAATGGGCTTTAGAAAGGTGACGAGACACTACACTGGGAAGAACGATACAAAACTTACCCAGAATAAAATACATAGAATATAAACTCCATGCTATCATATCACTACTTACAGAACCAGCAGTTCTGCAAGTGCATGCCTTCTTCTGAAAGAGTACATACTAGCAAGTCTCAGAGACAAGACAGACAAAACATTGATTTGAAGCTTGCTGTGTTGAACTCCTGCACATCAAAAATACTCTTTGTTCCAGACCGATCTGTTATGCTGTTCTTCAACATCAAGATTTAGATGTTACTATTATGTCCTCTGATTACAATTAAGTCTTCAAGAAGTCATTTATATATTACCTTGCACTGGAATAATAAGGGTTTCCTTCCTCCTCGAACCTCCTAATGATTGGCTCCTTCAAAGCTGCTTCATCTGCCTCGGATAACTAAAAAAACAGGCAAATAAACAAACACAGGTAAGATACTTGTTAATATCTTCTTCCACAATGACAGCAGAGCTTTATATGCAGCATCAAACCTGAAGAAACTGCCTAAACGATTTCCCCAAAGTCTTCCCCCCTTTTTACACGCAATTATAAATCTGGCATATTTGACAATGAAATTAAAATACTACTTTTCAAAACAGGTTGGTGGGAAAAGGAGAGTAAAAATACTCTTAACTGAGTAGAAGAATAATTGAGTATTAGCATCTGCAAAATGACTGAAGCCACTGTACTGAATAAACCCTGTTCTGAGTTGCCTTTGGCAAGATTTTTTAATAAAACAAGTCTCTGCTATTCTAACACTGGGTTCCTCTGTGATCCTGAGCGATCACCACTGTAATACAGAAAACTTTCAAGTTCCTAACACATTTTCCTGCCATTACCTACAATTATTTTTCTCGAACTTCTTTCTGGGTATTATCCTGTCCATCCTAAGGATTTGGGAAATTAAGACAAAGAGAGATGAGGGTGAATATATTCTATCCACAGAAAGCCCAAGTAAAGAGTAGAAAAAAGAACTGTTGTGGTAACGCAGACATATCGCTTATTTTGAATAACTAACTACTCATGATAAGTACAAGCAATAAAATCATATCTGATGGGACCAAGGCACCAATATAAACATGAACCATGTAATTTAAAAAACACAACAGAAAAGAGTGTACAGAGAAACTAGAAACGATTATTAAACAAAATACCACTAATTTTCAATTAAAATGTAGAAATGAGTCAAAACCTTTTCCAAACCTCTCCAGACTTCTGCTGTTTCGTGATTCTCAGTCACTGAATAATTTGAACATCAGCTTTCTATAAAACTGCCTACTTCAAAAATAATTGAGAAGATACTTTGTTCTCACACATTCCTCCTCATACTCCCAAACCAGAGAGGATCCCTGGCTGCTCGTCTTGGGCAGAACTAATAATCTGGTGCACAAAATACAAAAATATGATGAGAAATACTCCTCTTTTTAAGCAAAGACAAGAAATGCCATGAACAGTCCTCACATTCATAAGCCATAAACAGTAACATTTCACAAGTGCTTCATGTTTGTCAGTGCACTAGGTGGCATGGGGAGAATAACACTTCATTGGTGTCTCACTCTGTAACATCCTTGCTGATCAAGTGAACAACTCCAGTGAAAGAGTAAATGATAATGACATCACTGCCAATGAAAGAAGAATGATGTACCTGTTTTCCCTCCCTTGCTTTCTGGTCCTTAGCTATTGTAGCTAGAACAGTTGCAGCTTGTTCCCCTCCCATCACTGATATGCGAGCATTTGGCCACACATAAAGAAATCTTGGACTGCAAAGACACATATTAAAAGTTAAAGTAAGACATTGCCTTACGTCTTAGTAAAGAACTAATTCTCATTCAGCTGAGAATTCCTCTCTATGCATGACAATCTTACAAAGTATTGTTTTTTAAAGAATGCAAATTAATGTACTTCAATGCATTATGTTCAAAAATGCAAAAATTCTGCTCACTTCCTATGTTCATGCACCTTAAAAATTTCTCTCTTTGAGTCTCTTCATTTCACAGCCCCCCAGGAATTTTTCTCTTTAAAAATATCACCAACTTCTAGTATCAGAGACCTTGAAAAATGAAAAAAAAATTTATGTGAGTCATGTCCGAAGGGTCAAAACCAAAAAATCCTTAGGGGTTCTGCAAACATGACTCATAAAAACAGGCTCATTAGAGTGAGTAAGGATTTTTTACACAAGCTGATATTCTTTGTATGAATGTAGAATAACGGACCAGCCCATACTGCCTAATGATTGTTGAGGACTGTACAATTTTTCCTCCAAGAGCTAAAATGGGAGAAAAGTATGTTAGCACGTTTACATGTTAGAAGATCTCCTCCATCGCCTAATTAAAGGTTAATCCTGACCCTACCAACCTCTATAGGTTTGTCGGGTTGTTATTTACTTATGGCCATATTCACTGAGAACTGTTTTGTTTGTCAAACTGCGCAACTTCTGCAAGAGTTTAGATAGTTTTTCAGAATGGTACTTCAAGGTTATGTTCTCTTAACTTCGTCTTATCCCTGTTACAATTTGAAGTAACACTTACCTATATGCTCTTCCACACATCCCATAGTTTCCAGCTCCGTAAGACCCACCGATAATCACTGTTATTTTAGGTACACTGGCACAAGCTACAGCTGTTACCATCTTGGCACCATCTTTTGCTATTCCTCCAGCTTCATATTCTCTACCAACCATGAAACCTACAGAATTACAATACGAAAAAAAGGCTCACTAACTTCTATTATTATACTGTGCTGTATGTCATACTATGTGTTTTATAGCACATGCAGAAAAAAATGAGAACAAATTGCAAGACAAGGCCGTCCAGCAGCTGCTGACAGGCTGATTTCCAAACAGGATGTAGATGCATGTACAACAAAGTACACAAGCTGCTGTCTAAAAGTCATAGCCTCAACAGTTAACAGCAAAGCCTACAACACAATGAAACTTCAAAATATTGAGCTTATTCACCTGTAATATTCTGCAAAAACACAATGGGAATATTTCTCTGGCAACACAACTGGATAAAATGTGTACCCTGTGGAGAGGAAATAAAAACATAATAATAAAAAAAGGTAAGCCATTGAAAGTTGGATCAGCAAAGCTATCACTACTCTGAAGTCTGTGACAAGTCTGCTTTCGCTGAAGTCTGCGGGAGTTGTTTGTATCATGAAGTGCTGTACTACTTCTGCTTCATCCAAAGTCAACTGCAAAAACATGCATTCACTCTAGCAGAAGTAAGAAAATGCCAAAAATGTGTGAGTCCAAGGGTAAAGCAGAAATAATATCCCTAAAAAGCATTACTGCTGATACTAGAAAGCTCTACTGTTTGACTCAGCTGATACGTAGTTAAACCACAGACAGCTTCACAGTGTGGCATCTGAATTGAGTTTTGCAAGACTGTGTCATGGAAATTAAGCCACCCAGTCAGAAAAAACAAATCTGCCCATTTCCTATACAAGAGAAAACTATTCTCTGAAACTGGGAAAGGCCCTCCCCCCCCATTTTCTCATGGCCCTGCCAATTGCTGTAACACTCTTCCTCAGGGCAGATGTCCTCTCCCCATTTTCTAGGAAAAGAACATTTTCCTAGCAAACATACAAATAGTGGATTCCAAGCTTCTGTTTCAACTAGAAATAATCTAAATCAATAAAGTTCCTCATGTTATTTACACACTGCTGATAAAAAACCAAAAAAGCTATGTAGCACAGCAACTGAAAAAACCTCTAACCTTTTCACAATACAGAACCAGCAAAATTTACAAAAAGAAGAAAAAGAGAGAGAAATCATTAATATTTAGCTAGCTTTTTCAGAGAAGCACTCAAAAAGCACAGTGACGATCATGGGAAAAAGATGTGTCACAATGCATTACAAAAATGGAAAAGAGAAAAAAAGGAGTATTGTTAGATTATGATGCTTATAGAAACAACATCCTCAACAAAGGTTTCTCTAGAAGTGAAGCAAGTGAAACTTGACCATGTCTTCTGATATGCTAGCAAAAGTCAGCAGAGGAAAATTCCTTATATTTTTTTCACAGGCAGGAAAAAAATTGCAGCACTAAATTACCAGAAAAATACTGAAAGTATTATAAATACTGAGTTATTTTCAACTTGGAAATAGCTGTGTTAAAACAAATGCTAGCCCAAAACAATGTCACTTACTGTAGTGCTCCAAGTTGAAAGTATTGCTTCAGTACGTGAAACTTTTTGTTTATTATTTTACTACAGCAGTAAATCAAATAAAATTACTCCCTTTCTCCAAACCTCTCATCAAGGCTTCCTTTTTCCTATAGATTTTCAATGCAGATTTCCTCATCACTAGTTTAAGGAGCCTGCTAGGCCAAAAGTACCATATATAATTGCTATTACAAAAAATTCAACTGACAGCAGTTTCTTGAAAAAATAAAGAACTAAACCAAACAACATAGAACAACATAGTAAGCAACCACTCTGCAATCAGTGTGGACTTTTCCTGTAATAGCTGTAAAGTTCAGAATATACTATTTTAACTGTGTTGTGGTCACACAAATTCAAATGCTATTTTTCTAACTATATTTTCGTATTGACCTGTTGACTTCATACCAGAAAAATCTATAGAACACTGTATCTAAAATATGGTTAATTAATTCCACAGCTTATTAAGCTATTCCATGTTTACATGAAAAACATGGAACCAGTCCACTTGCATTATTTAAAAAATTCTTCATTTCAAGAGCAAATTGTTCACCGGAAGTTTTGTTTCTCAATGTCAAAGAAGCTAATAATCTATTTATTTACCTTTTTTGCTGACTCTGAGAAAAGAACTCCATTGTTTCCAATAATTCCTACTGGATAACCAAATATTCTTGCGAATCCTGAAGAGGAAAGATAAATTTGTAAGTTCTCACATATATTTATTTTACCATAGCATATAAAGGTAACATTTTCTCTTGGTAACAGAAACTGCTATTCTTTTGAAGAAAAGTTATAAAAAATATCAATGGGTAAGCCTAACAGAACGAATACAAATATAAAACCAGTAAGAACATACATAGAACAATTATAATAATATTTCTAAATACCTGTAATTAAAGTATCCCCATACAAGGCTTTGAATTCATCAAATTTACTTCCGTCTACAATTCTAGCAATGACCTTAAGAAAAGATAGAAAAATGAAATAAAATTCCTAATCCTTCATACTTGTTAACTTGTTTAGAAAGAAAGACCATGCTAACATTTAACTTAAAATAAATGCTTTCTATTTAGAGACCATCAAGCAGACTGCCATATAAATAGTCTGGATGGCAGGCAAAGCCCATCTACTTTTAAAGTGTGATTTATCTACATGTTTCTAAAAAATGGAATTTCAAGATTAAGAATAATCTAACAGAACAGTTCAAATTACACAGAAACAAAGTCTTCCTGATTAGTTAAATTTCAAAGAAAAACTGCTACCTCTGGTTATATTAAACATTAATCAGTAGACTCACATAAAGAGAAAAACGTATACAGCCATGAGTCACTTTCTTACAGATAAGTTTATTTTCAGCTTTGCTTAAGTTTGTGACATACAAAAATAATGAAGATCTGTTCTGAGGTTTCTCAGAGATGCAAAGGAGCCATTTTATATAAACATAGACCCATTGCTAGCAAGAAATTTGCCAGAAGATACTCATTTCAACTTTAAAAGATCATAAATCCAAACTATTACAACTTTGCAGAGCATAGTGCAAGTGAGACTTAATAATTAAGTGTTCACCTTTTTTTCCCTTAACAAAAAGCAAATCCTAGTAATTTCTGATGAAGTATTTTAGAAGGTACATACTAAGACTCTTTCTAAAAGAAACAGTTGGTTGGTAGTGAAAAAGGCTCTGAATATGGGATCTACGCAAAATCTGACATAGGATGTGGTCTTGGATGAGGGTACTGAGCCAAGTAACTACACTAGACCTGCAGTAGAGTACAATAGTATCCATATGCGGTTGGGAGAGCATAGAAATGTTTGGGGTGCTTATACTCCATATATTTTTAAATATTTGATCTTTACTTTCACAGGATTAACAGAAAAAGAAAGCTACCATATCACTTGGCAAGTCCATACAATGCTTTGCCAATGCAAAGTTCCCTATTTTCCGTCACTTTTTTCAGAATGTTATCAATCTCTCATCTTTGCTCACTCTTCTTAAAAGTATAAACAAAAAGCATTATATTTTCAACATGTCATTGCCATAGCAATGGATCCACTGGACAAAAAATCTTAAAAAAAAAAAAAGGCTGAAAGATTTAATGAAATTTAAATATTCACTATATACCCCAAATCAGATTTCTATAGACAAACTATGATGACATAAAGAGTGATTTCCTGCAAAAAAAAATGAGTACATGCATGCATGGGCATGCAGATCTTGCATTTACATTCCCACCTCCTTGACATCAAAGTTTCTTTTCAGCTGGTCGCCAACTATTCCATATATCTCATCAGCAGGAAATAAAGGCTCTTCTGATGGTTCTGTAGTCACCTGTAGCAATTCAACAAAACAATTTACATAAAGGAATTATTAGTCCACATTGCAACTCAAAAAAAACAAACAACAATTAATTTGCCAGCTGCTTTGAGCAGTCTTCTCTCCACCAACCACATCAAAACGCCCGTACTGGCTTGTCCTCATTTTGCATAAAGACCAGGTTTCTTAAACTGAAGGTTGGTAACACTTTCTCACCTATTGACACCATTGTTTCTACTCCTGCATATACCTGTGTATAGTGCTCCATCTCTTCTGTGTTACAAAAAATAATGTATGTTCTCCCAATTGCTTACTTTCCCCCTGTGCCCTATTAGGCAGGTAGTATCCTGAAAAACTGATGGAGATTTTTGCCATGCAACTGAATGCAAACACCTTGCCTTACTTCAGCTGCTGAGCTTTGATGTTAAATTCACCCTCTCGTGTCTCCTGCAAAAATAAGTTAAGGCATTCCCTTCCCCATATGCTATCCATCCTGTTTCCTACAAGGAATTTTTAAACCAATACAATGACATGATTTAGGTCTACCCCCACAGTTCTGTATCTTTCATTAATAATCATAGAAAATGCGTATTCAAAAAGACACTTCAGCAGGTATCTAATTTTAAGTCCATGGGAATGATCATGTGGGCTTAAAATTATACTAAGCACCTTGCAAGACTGGGTTGATCTTAAAGTGCAATTCTGTGATTCTGCAGCACTGTTCTAGTTGCTTCACTCTAGCATGTAATCTCAGTGATTTTATTGGGAATAATGCAGCAGGAATTTAACTGCAGAACTGAAGCATTAGAGAAATCTTCAAGGACAAGAACTGTAACTTCCATTTTCAAAGTGTCTAAAGCCAGAACGAAAACAGTGTTGTATAAATCAGGTGAAGAAAAGCGCCCCTTATTTAAATAATGTAGTATTCTCAGATTCTATACACTTACGTCTATTTTCTTTCGGAGATTTAAACTTCTTACTGCTTTCCTTGCTAGATGAAGTGCATGACTGTCATCCAATGCATAATGATCTGTTACACCGGATTTTCTGTATATAAATAACAACAGCAACATGAAGACTTAAAAAAAAAATCTGACAATGAAAATTTGAGGTTTTAAAAACTATCAAGACTTTAGAAGTTTTCTATTTATCTTTAAAATACACAGGCAACAATACAGGTCTCCATGTTTTGCTATGAAATTTCTTTCAAAATAAAACCATGCCTGAAATTTTCTTTGAAACAGTACATTCCTGTTATCAGACATGCCATAAAATAGTACCTCTAGGAAGTAAAAAATCTAAATGACGACATAGAAGATGACAAACTTTGTTCAAATGGAAATTAAAATTAATTTGAAATTATAAAGAAAACATATGTTTACTGAAATGTTATGAACTGCCGTTAAAAACAATTTTTTATTCACTTCAGTAAATTGAACTGAAAAATTAAGCATTTATTGTACTGTAATACTTAACTTATTGTACAGTACAACCTAACTTTGCTTACCATTTTTTATATTTTAGAAAGTGTAGAATTCTTTGTTTTGATAACAAATATTCCCTTACAAAAAACACAAGCTATTTTCATCTTGTTTGTAGTAAATTCTGACAGTAAAAAGACACAATCTGCAAAATATATTATGTTTGTGAATGTGTATTATTCTGCTAACACTCAGTATTAAACAGTACAGAAAAGTCCTCCATCTTATGTTTGATGCTGCACTACATCAGCCACATAAATATTTTAAAGTAGTATATGAAGGAAACAAGATCCTAACTAGAGTAACATAAGGTAACTATGCTACTCTAACAATAAAATGATTCATCAGCACCAGATAAGGACACAGAAAATCTTAATTTTCCAAATCTAAATATAGTTTTAAAAGATCTAAATAGACGTTAAAAACATAAAATAAAATACACGCTACTTAAGTCTAAAGGATGGAAGAAATTAACTCTGGGGAAATATTTCTTTAAACCTGCAGTGAAGATCTGCCCCTCCAAGATCCTCTGCTGATACCTCTTCACCTGTTGCTGCTTTGACCTACCACAAGAAAAGGAAAACGAGCTTTAGAGTTGACACTTGTCTTGCATTAATATTTACACTGGCTTAGTTATAGCAATAAGAGATCTTTGCAAAATGCTTCTTCATCAATAATATTTCCTTGGTTACTCTCCCTCAGAGCACTTAAAATGTGACAACATCGAATCATCAAAATTATTTAATTTCTCTGACTTTATATCCTTATTATGGATATGTGTATTATGGAAAGGTATTAAAACCAATACGTGGTTTTAGTTGAGGAAGATTCTCCACTTACTGTTATATTTATTGCTGTGTCCATTATTAGCGTGAGTATACTTACACACCCTTAAGATTTATGAACATGCATTTTCACAAAAAAATTTTTAGCACTTCACAACCAATTTCAAATGTGATACTTTCCTGTATTGTTTCAAACAATACCTCAGTTGAAACTTGACATTCCTCAACTTTGCTTTCTCTACACAAACTCTTCTTCTGAGAATTTTAACTTACTTCTTTAAACATTGACCATAAAACAATCATTAGCAGTTTTTTTCTAAATATTTCATTAAATACTCAATAATTTAATAAGAATAATTTTCTTTAAAAAAAAAAATAATGTCATAAAGCTGTTTGGATCAAGTATGATATCTCCATAAAAATACCTGGAATGCACAATACAAATCCCAGATCTGTCAAATCTTAGACTTGACAGGATAATTTGAGAGTGAGTGAAATACTTCTTAGAACAAAGTAGTATCATTTACTACATGGTAAAAAATCAACTTCTTGATGCACTTCCACTCTACCGTAAATGCTTTGAAAAGGATTCCTTGCAAGCTGGTGAAACCATTATTCATCAAGCATGGAGAGTACAGAGGTAACATAAGAGAGAAGGAAAAACTATCATCACTTTTTTTTTTTCAGATTTCTGTTTGAGATCTGAATGCATCTGACACAGTATGCAGTTATAACATATTGTGATTCTGTGACTACTGCAGAACTTTGAACAAATCTGAACAGAGCACTGATTCCTCCTAGTGAAGAAATCTAGACACTCATTTTAATAAACTTTACAAAAATGGCTGTTTTTCCACTTCCACAGAGATTAAGTTTTTGTTCTCCAAATCACAGAGTTGGATTTGTGGAGTCTGTCAGCCACCCTAGGAGCCCATGTAGTTTAACTCCCCTGCTCAAAGCAGGGTCAACTAAAGGAGGTTGCTCATGACCGCGTACAGTTGTGTTCCGAGTATCTTCAAGGACTTCACAACCTCTCTGGACAACTTGGTTCAGCGTGACCACCACTGCAGTAAAAAGCGTTTTCTTACATCTAAACAGAATTTCCTATATTTCAGTCTGTGCCCTGTAGTTTGCTGACCTGTCACAGGGCACCAGTGAGAAGTCTGGCTCTACTGTCTTTATTCCCTTCTGCAAGGTATTCATACACATGAACAGATTCCACCTGAGCCATCTCTTCACCACGATGAAAAGTCCCAGGTCTGTCAGCCTCTTGTATCACAGATGCTCCAGTCCTTTCATCATCTTTATGGACTTCCATTGACTCACTTGAGTAGCTCCATGCCTTTCTTGGTCTGGAGAGCCCAGACTGGACCTAATGCCCCAAAAGTGTCTTTCAAGGGCTGAGCAGATGGGAAGGACCACCACCCTTGACCTGCTGGAAACACTCTCCCTAATGCATGCCCAGGATGTTGCTGGCTGCCTTTGCTGCAAGGGCACATTGCTAGCTCGTGTTCAACTTGGTGTCCACTGGGACCTACAGTGCCTTTTCTGCCAAGCATCTTCCCAACTGGCTGGTCCCCAGCCTGTTCTGGTGCCCAGGATTATTCCTTCCAAGAAGCATTTGCCCGCTATGTTTAACTTCAAAAGGTTCCATTCCCCAGCCTGTTGAGGTCCCCCTGAAAGGCAGAACAATCATCTGCTCTATTAACCACTCCTCACAGGTTTTTATCATTTGCAAATTTGCTGACCGTCAACTTTGGACTATTGTCCAGGTCATCAGTGAAGATGGTAAACAGTATTGGTCACAGTACTGACCTCTGGGGTACACCACTGGTGACTGACCTCCAGCTTGGGCCCAACAGTACAGCCAGTTCTCAGAACACCTCACTGCCCATTTACCCAGTCTGTACTTCATCAGTTTCTTGAGGATGTTATGGAAGACAGTGTCAAATGCCTTGTCAAAGTCAACATAAACAACATCCACTGCGCTCTCTGCTTCCACTAAGCCAGTCATCACGGCATAGAGGGCTATCAGGTTGGTCAGGCATGACTTTCCCACTGTAAATCCATGCTGACTACTTGCAGCCACCTTCTTGTGAAAAGCAGCACTACCTTGTCCATAGTGTTTTTGGAAATAGCTTCCAGGATTATCTGCTCCATCACCTTACCAGGTGCTGCAGTGCAATAGAGCATTCTACAAACCATAGTTTAAATAGTATTAACTTCCTTACAGTTCGTTACATTTTAACAGACTGCAAACAGATCCTTGATAGGATATGTGGGGATTTTCAAAGGAACCCCTGTTCAAGCTACTTCAGCTACCAATCATCAGGGGATACGAATACAAACTTTAGATAAAATGTGCATTTGCCACAATGTATCAGGCTGATGTGTAGAAGAGTCCCCAGCACATAAATATACACTAATCTGACAAACTTCTCCCTTTTTAGCAGACTTGCCTTCACAGCTGAGCACCGCAAGCAGCAAATTTTCCCTGGGGAAGGAAGACTCAGAAGCCTCCTGGAATGGGATGGAGAAGCCTACAGGTCAACACAGCATCCTGAGCTACCAAGCAGTATTGCCAAGGGTGAGGATATAGATTCCTCAGCTTAGGGGAGTGGAGAAGAATAGCCCTAGACATTACTACTAGTGTGACACTTCTTCTCTTACTGTTGAAATCTATCTGTTTGTGAAGTCCCTACTCCTCACCTTTCTAAAAAGGCGGCCAAGGAAACTTGCACTTTAGACTTTGGACTGTACCTGCAATTCACTTTTTTTAAGCATACACATCCCAAGACTAATTATAAGTAGCATCAGGGACTTTCTTTCACTTCCTTAGGATGTTTTGTTTCAGGCAGGTGAGTGAAAATCCAATCCAATTTTCTTCATACAGGAAAGACATTCTGGAGAACAGAGCATACACAATAATGACTACAATATCTGCTACACCATGGAGTGGAAGTGTCTTTGGGAGTCTGAAGTAATATTGATGCTTAGAGAAAGGCAAGCAAAATATTTTCAGTGAGAATACGAAAAGCTCTACCAAACAGAAAAGCTGACAGGTAGATTAAAGTTAAATCTATACGCACAAAGATAAGGATCATGACATCTGCATGTTGCTAAGGAACAAAATGAATTGGAGGACAGTTGTGAAATTTTCCTCTGGAAGTAGTGAAAAGTTTTTGTCTTTTCTAACTTCACAAGCACCTTGCAGTCACTGACTTGCCTAGCCAAGCCTTCCCTCTGAGACTTGACTCAGGCCACCCTATTCCAACTGCCTATCCCAGCAAAAGTCTCCTGCTCTACATTTCAGTGATACACATGTACAATCTAAATTCCCTTGTGATGTTAAACAATTAACAGCCCCTTAGAACAAGAGAGTCTGGTTTCATTTTTTCAGCTTCCTAGCCAGCTCCTTGGCTAGTATGGCATATTAGCTGTCTTATTTTGTACCTGCTTAATGCTGGAGCTTGAAAGAAACTGGCTTTGAGTAAGCTCTCCAGGACACATTACACAGTGCACCCAACGGGTTTCCCAGGGTCCAACGAGCCTTTCCAGCTCTAACATAGCTCCAAACAGAATCACTCAAGGTGCACAGCACTCCCCAGCACTCTTGCAGATGGAAAAGCCACGTCAGAAGAGATGAGTTTGCTCAGGTCTTTCAGATTTACTAGCTGAGCTTCTGCAACAAACCACTCTGAACCTGAGCAAGCCCCAGAGCCAGTACTGCCACTTTGTATGCCACTGGCTCTAAGCTAATCAGCTGTGCTGGACCTAGGAAGGGTTTGTACGTAAGATAGCTCAGGTGTTCCTGCAACCACGGCAGTTATTTGTAACACAATAACCAAACTAATAACAGTCGGATGTAAAAATTCGTTTCTTTCATCATACTAATTTCCTTATCTCAAAAAAAAGATGCATGAATCACCCAATGTTACTCACTCAGCTAATATTGTTCTCAACAAATATCTTCATTCATATTTATGCCACTTTTCACCAAGAAACTGCTAATATCTAAATTACAGTGATAAATTTAGAGAAAATTGTTTAATTTTGAGGCAGGATTTGTCTTTTTTACCTATAAACAACAAGCTGAAAGAGACTAATACAAGATACTTAGGTCTTTGTTCCTTTTTAAGATGTTTGAAGCAACTACTGCTGAAGAAATGCCAACAGACAAAGAAATTCTGGAATTCTAAATTGTAATGAGTAGTAAATAAGTTAGTGTTAAATGGCATAGTTGCTATTAATTGCTTCATCTGCTTTTGCTGATTACTTTGTTCTTCTTGTCAGCTTGGAAAGCCTCCACTAAAATAATAAAATACTTCACATCCTAAATGTTTTTGTTATGGCAGACAACAAAATATCCTTGTACTTATGGGTATGTGTGTCCCCCCGGTGCTTTTGACATGCCGCTCACATTCTGAATTTATTTAAGATGTTCTGGAAAAGTAATTAGCATTACCAGTCATAGAAAAGTATGTCTGCAAGACTTTGAGGTTTTTTTTAAGCTGCACAGGAATTTAAAATCCATCTATACACTGAACTTTACAAGAAAAAAAGGTGTAATATGCTAAATCCACTTTTAGTATCAAGATGACACAGTGGGGGGGGGGGGAAAACCCCTAAAGTAAAGAATTAAATGCAAAATCATACTGTGGAAATTAGAGCAGTGCTACACAAGTAAACACCAAATGACCTCACAGGTAAATTCTTCATGCTTTTAAGGAAATTAACATAATCATGCCTTAGGAACTGGTCAACAAAAAAATCCGCCAGTGGTTGTCTTCCCATAGTTTATGGGACCTGCTACGTTTTCCCAGTATCTTAAGTGGTGGAAAGAAGTGATTTCCAGCACACTCCCCCTCCTCCATTACTACATGGATTGGGTGGAACAGTATCTTCATTAACAATGCTGGTAGTGATTTCTCCACTTAAGCCTGCTCAGGTTGGAAGGACTTCTGAGAGACATTTGATTTGCACTTGGCTTTGTCACAGGAAGCATACCTGAAAGTGCCCAAAAGACTATAACCAAAACAGAGTCAATGTGCTGCCTCAGACCAGTTTATTCAATGAAACAAATACTTGACTATTTCAAAAAAGCAAGTTTATCCAGTCAGACCTCACTGAGACTAGAACAGTTGTGCTGGGTGCTGCCCTACCTGTTAGCTATAGCACTAACATAACATTTACTACTGGAAATTCCTTTCTTCTCATAAAGTTTGTTAAGTAAAATTGTGTTTGTTAGCAAAGATTATTATTTCTATCAGCATAAAACTGAGCCTGTGCTAGAACTGGTACACTGGTACAGCTGTTTCTATATAAATATAGAAAATATTGAAAATATATAAATATTCTGTATTTATATAGAAAATTTTTATCATTTAAAATGTGCAAGGCAATCTAAAAGCTGTACTACAAAAACACCTTAACAAAGTCTGATTTACATATACACCTCTAAGAGATACAACAGTTTTAATTTAGGATATAAACATTCAGATACACTTAAAAAAATGCAAACTAATCTACCAAATATCTGGAAATATCTCACCAAGAAAGGTCTCAATACTTTAGATGGTACAATTCTCAGCAGCACAGTTTTGGGGGGGCTATGTTACTAGAAACTCCTCCTTCCTTACCAGTGGTGGCCCTCCCAGGAATATTGTTCCCTGTTTGCCAACAATAATACTTTCATCAGCCATTGCAGGTACGTATGCTCCTCCTGCTGTACAAGATCCCATTACTACTGCTATCTGTTGGGAAAACAAACAACACAAGTTAGTCCAACCCTTAAAAACAGCAAAGGCACACGCTACTATGATAGAATCATAGAACGCTTTGGGTTGGAAGGTACTTTTAGAGGTCATCTAGCCCAACCTCCCTGCAGCAAGCATACACTGTACTGATTTTAATACAGGTTCTGGAACAGCACTGAAAGATTATTTTTGCCTATCAGAGCAAACTGTTTATTTATGTTTTAGCTTTTCTTCAGAAAAATAGGGAATCTTTCTACCTTTCAACAGTCTCTTTAACTGTGATCATCAGGCCACCCTGCAGGAAAACTCATACATGAAGTACCATGAGCCATGTATGTGAAGCGTTCAAAGAGGCACATGTTCTACCATGAAATTTGTTTTTACTGATGAATGGTAAAAGGTTGAAAGCTAGAGGTTGCTCCTGCTATTTATGCTGAAGTCGGAGCTTCAGTTGTTGTTTATTGGCATAATTTCACCGGTGTTAACATCCTTTGAAGAAAATTCCTCCCATCTGCTAGTATGTAACTTCAGTTCTTCAGTGGATCAACTAATTCACGTTGCCCCTTCAAGGTGAGTTGAGTACCTCATTGTAGGCTTTAGCATAAATAATCTCTGCTTCATCCTTTTGCCTAATTTTGAGATGAACATCTAGCCAATGAACATTTTCTGCCAGTAATATTTTCGTGGCACTTCTACAAAACTGACTTGACCCCAGATACAATGAATACTATAGCAGCACTTCATCGCGAAAGCAAAGTTTCTTACTTAACCTTGCCTCCAGGACGGCTCCTCCACAGAACCTTTCAAAACAGCTTGTAAAGCAGAAGAAATTGAATACTCATATGGAAAAGGCAGACAATAAGAGATTAATTGTCTAATCTAAAGCTTTCTTTCACAACCATAAAAAAACCCCCAAAACTAAAACACAAAATAATGTTATTTTGTGTTAACTTTCTTTGGAAATATTTCTAAAGTGACATCAAGTCATGTTCTGTGTTCAATGATTATTTAGTGTTCGCTCTTAAAAGAAAACAGCACACAGAAATAAAACCTCTATATCACATTATCTGAATCTAAAGCAGGAGTAGATGAACCATGTCAACCTGCTATCATCAAATCAAACAGCTTCTTCAGCAAACGTTTTTTTTGTATCTTAAACTATTCAGAGTCACATGATTAATATGCAGTATTTCTGTTGTGCATTTAATAAATATCTTCAGGTAGGCACAAAGACAACAGAAGCCTCTATAAACGGGAGAAACATGGGGGAAAAGTTAATTTGATTTTTTACCCAGGATTTGTGGGGTTTTTTTTTTCCTACTCTTCTTTCTACCATGCTTACGCTGAAAAATGTGCCTGCATTTAAACTTAAACTCAGGTGGTACTTTTTCCAGTACATAAACTTGAATACATATATATTGCAAAAGCCAAAATCTACTTGTCATAGTACAATCTTCAAGTCCCAACTAATGTGCTACTGCCTGACTTCATTCTTCCAAATACTGCATAGGAAATTACTTAAAAGCGCAATAAACATCAACACTTCTGAATGCACATACAGTATTTCATACCCACTGATCAGCTCACCATTGTATCCATGCAGCTTATGTGCGTGAGCGAGCTTAGGAAGTGGCTAATGAGAAGCTAATCGCAGCTTTCTGATTCACAACCATACAGACATCAATGCAGTGTAAAGCTGCAGTAGGAGTATAATAAATTAGTCACAGGTAAAAGTGAAGGGGGGAAATTAAAAGTGCCATAGGCAACTGGAAAAAAAAAAAAAGAAAAAAAGGGAAAAATTGAGAAGGGGTGATGAACTGATGAAACAGACCTTCAGGCAGGCCACAACAATGAGTAGCAGGTAGAAAACCAACATCATCCAGACTCCCATGTCAGAAGAATCAACCAAAATGGAAAATCAGAGGGAGAATAATTTCCTAACACTGTTTCCTAACGAAACATCCTCTCAGACAGGGAAGATGATGCTAGCTACCAGTCTGCTAGCACAGAATGAACAGCAGATTTACACATGTTCATAGTGCCTTTCTGAAATGAAACACAGGATAGAAACATCTCCCAAACAAAACACACCAGTATTACACCCTTTAAATGAAGGAAGCATTTCAGTAAAACATTTTTCCCAGTTCTCTATACATATTTTAAGTAAGTTACACTTTCATCGTGTCATACCAAGAAAATGAGATTTTCATCAGTGTTGTACCAAACAGAAATGTGTTTTATTGAAAGGCAAATCTTTCCTACACTTGATTTTTATTTTATAGGAATACAATGCTACTCTTCATACAACACTATACAAATTCAACTTCCGAGGACCTTTACAAACACGTTAAAGTTGCTTCAAGATACCCAAGGAAAACATCAGCATGACTTCAGGGCCAGGTGTTTCTGGAAAGGTCCTGCCTAATGTCAGTAATTTCAGCCTTGCAAACTGGGTTTACATATTCATCTTTGACATGACATCTAAAAATCACTACTCCCATACCTGATAACAACTGGAGTCTCTAGCAAAATTAAGGTTTACCAAAACTTCTCCTAAAAAGGTAATTCAGCAAAACAGTCCTGTGACTGCCTCCTCTGACACCTGTTCCACAAAAATGCTGGGACCAATTTCATTCACATATATACATCTGAAGTACAACCTAGATCTATCAGTGACTCCACAGGATGGCCAGCTTGTGAACTGTCTTTTTTCCTAAATATCATTGTTCTAAATAAAGAGTGCTTTTCTTCTGGAGACCTAGCTAATCACTCTAATTGCTCCACTTTTATTACTGGAAATAAAAGAACTGCAGATGTTAAATTATGTCAGATTTCCAAAGAGATTTAGTGTATTGTTGGAATCCTTGGCCTTGGATTTCTCTGGAGGAAAAGGATTCCAGGATTCTTTGGTAGAGCAAAAGATGGCTGAAGATTTGAAGTCTGACTTGCTTCCAAAATGTGCCAAAAAGATATCACGGTAACAAATGTAGTTTCTTCAGAAATCATGCAAAGCCAGTGTCTGCCATGCAAGGAGGAGTCAGATGGAATATTGTATCCTTGACCAGTGCATCTGCCTTCACACCGAAAGGAAGTATTAGCTTCCAGTTCCTCCTTTTGGACTAGGAGATTCAACAAGCACAGCTTCTCACAGAGAATAAATAAAAAAGGTTCCAGCCCAATCATGCTTCTCAATGACAGATGCTGGCAATAATTTCCACTTTACACTAATGATGAGTTCAATAGTCAAGTATGCCAAAACAACGTGGTGGTGAAATACTTTCATGATGGTATTCAGATGAAAGAGCAAGTTAGCTAAACATCTACTCTGCTTGAGGTTCCAACACCTATTTCTAAGCCTAATGTTCTAAAACAGTATTTTTTTTCCCCTCAGGTGCAATAGCCTTAAAATTTCATTGACCTTCTTTAAACCAGCCAATTTAAAGTGATAGGCATTGAATTAACAACTACACCTAGGAGGAGGCTCCTCAAATTAAGATAATTCAGTGAAAACACCAGCTAACTGCTAAGCAGTAAAAAAAAAAAATCAAAGATGTTAGGAACTACTGACAAAGGAATGGAAAAGAAAATAATGTATATCATTACGCTACTATACATATACACATATCCATCATCAGTTGACATACTTAACAGTGCACAGTGGCTCCTTCATCTCAAAAAAGATATAATGAGACATGGGAAAAAATTTACAGAACATAAACTAGGACAATCAAAGGTATGGAACACTTTCTGTAGGAAGAACAGCTAAGTAAGCCTGAATTCTTTGGACTGCAAAGCGGAATAAAAGGCAGGTATACGACAGGGCTACACAAGCATATGAAGAGGCTGGGAGTTGACTGACTGACTAGACAGCAACTCTGTACGAACAACCTGGTCCTCTGCTTTCCTGAAGTGTGCCTTTGTTCGAGGAGCTTATTTTCAAAGCACGTGGACTCCTCCGCCCTCCCTGGCAGCCTCTCACAGGTCCCTGCTGACAATTCACTTGACAAGCCCAAGACTACCCTCCAGGGTAGTCCAGGGTCCTTATCCTGCTACTGGCATGCCTCACCTCCATCGGGACCTTATACTCTGCCCTCCACTTTCTGGGCAGCCAAGGCTGCCATTAGCAATCACATCCTCAAACAGTTCTACATTCTTCATGAGTAACAGATCCAGAAGTGCACCTCCCCTAGCACGCCACCTGCGTCAAAAAACTGACCCCAATGCACTCCTGAAATACCCAGGACACAAAAACTCTTCTAAATCCAGGAGCTGTGACTAACAGTAATTCTATGCATCACTAATACATTAGAAAATAACCTCATTGTTAGGGCAGTTTTATCTACAGCACATCAGCGTATAAAACAGGTACACAAATACATGCACACCCCTGTTAGTAGAAAGTACGTCTCATTTACCAGCCATCATCAAAGGGGTCCTCACCTTTACAGTGTTGACGCGGAATCATCAACTGTTCCAAGAGACCTCCTAGTGCTTCCTTACACAGCCTTACATACCATGTTGTCAACTCCCTCTTTCTCCCACTCCAAGATAGGAGCAGGTAGGTCATGTCATTAACACTAAAGCCAAGAAAGACGACAGCTTCTTCAAAACTATAATGACTTTTTGTGGATAATTAGTGTGTTTACAGTGCCTCCAATTCCAAGACTGGATCAGTAGGTCAGCACAACACAGTGCTGTCAAAAGCAAAGCATCTGTACAAGCCTTGAAACTAGATAAAGGCAGCAAGCACAAAAACTAAGTAGTACATTCCATTCATAAGAAAAAGCAAATTACCTGTGGAATTCCTTGTGAGGACATGACTGCTTGATTATAGAAAATACGGCCAAAATGATCTCTATCTGGAAATACTTCTGCTTGTCGAGGTAAATTTGCTCCTCCTGAATCAACTATAGTGAACGAAAATACATTAACATGTCTTTGAACAGTGTTACATACTTCAGTATCTGGTAAAGTAGCTCCACATTACTTAAATATACAGCAATTGCTATCACTAACACTATATGTATTTCCACAAATCTAGGTATATCAGGATATTCTTCTTGAGAAAAAAAGAAAAACAGTAATCTCCAATAACCTCCATCCCAATCACTCTAATGGACGTGCTTAGAGATGCAATCATACCTCCCTATACAAACTTGCAAATTCATCTTACTGCAAAACATGTAAACTTAAGAACACTTTCAACGTATGATATAAACTCAGTTATACTATTGCAACTCTGTCACAAGTTCCAGAAAAGGGGCAGACTAACCACCACTAAGTTCAAGACATATAGCATGTGTACTTTCATATTCTAATTATACAGACATAGCAAAGACCTACAACTATCTTTAGGAACCTCTCCTTGCCTCATGATGTGCCCTCCAGCTTACAGGTCTCCAACTGCAGCTAACTCTTCACTCCCAAATAATGAAAATACCTCGTGTCATAACACTCCATAGAAGGATAGAAGAGTAGAAGGAAATGCACAGGGAGACCAAGCATCTCTCCGAACTCTGGCTCCTGCTAATTAATTTTCACCTACGAGCACCAGTAGGTTGCACGACTGCAGCCAGTAATGGCCTACATTCAGCTTTACAGTGAAGCATGGTTTGATTCTTTTCCCCGCCCTTGCAGAACTGCTCTCCCAAACCAGCATCAACTCCGGCAACTAGATGAACTCTAACCTGGTCAACACGCCAGTGCTGTGAAACGGGCCATACCTGAACACAGAAGAAAATGACCACACCAGTGACTGACTTGGTGACAAATGCCACCAGGTGTCCACATCAGAGAATGAACACCTAGGCTGCTACCACTGAAGGAAACAGCAGTTCCGATGGCATGAAATTTACATGGTCAGCAAAGTGCTGACTGACTACAAAGCACTCCCTCTAGATTGCACAACTGAAGCCAGCTGAAACGAGCCCAGGTACAGAAATTGCAAAGGTAACATACTTCATCAAGTTTGAGTGATGAGCAGTATATATAACAGAACTATACATCTCATAAGTGGAATAAAAAAATTCATCTTTTGTTTCAAAGGCATATCTATGTCTCACAGTTCCTCATTCCCTAAGATCTTAAAACAGAAGACTCACACATAATTGTTCCCTGATAACTCATTAAAAAAATAAGAGTTGTCTGAACAGATAGAATTTGCTGACAATTCAGACTATAAAAATCATACAGTTCTTCTGCAAACAGCAAAGGTAAGCTTCTTCCAGTTTTTATGACTAAGATAGAATTTAGCCCTCCCCTTGCCTCCAAGACTCTTTCCATTGCAGCATGACAATCCCACAAAGTCCCCACCCACACTGTTCCTGCATCCACCCCACCAATACTTTCAAGTTCACATTTCTCCTAATCCTCCTCCCAGTATTCTTTGCACGTTTGGCCTACCAGCAGGGCAAGAAATTACAAACACTTCTTCTGGCCAGGACCTACATTTATGCTGACTATTTAACTAGTACAAGTGTCCCAACTGGCAAACCAATTAACGCCTCTCAGCTGCTATGTAAGCTGTTAAGTCAAGCGGAATAGACAAGGACTAACTCACTCTACTTTTTAAACGGAGACAGTAGAAGGTCTTTCTCCTCTCATGCTAACTTACAGAAAATCCACTGGAACACACACTCTCTTACATCTCTCCGTCAAACTTGGCTGAAATTGGCGAACGGGTTCTGAAGTTATTTGATCAGGAATTGAGACTGAAGGACAGACACTGGCAGAAAGCTCTTGTATTTGTACAAAACCAGGCTAAGAAAATACTACCTGTAATATACTAAAGACATTTAGCACTCTATTCTTAATCTTTAACAGAAGTACACATAAGTGAAACTTACATGAAGGTTTGGCTAAATACTGGTTTAATAGACTAAACTCAAAATGCAAAACAACATACAATGAAATTTCTGCTTCAGTAAGTTTCATCCCAAATTGTAGAGATCTGTTGATCTAAACTATTATTGACACTTTCGGCACTGAGACTTTTTTATTTTGTTGGTGTGTTCTCTCCTACAGCTACATGTTCCACCAAAAGGCAAAACAACTTTTTTTATTTTTAAATTGTAATTTGAATTAAGACTGGATGAGACTAGAGGATGGATTGCTCAAGCATGACAGAAGTGAAAGGAATACAAAAGAAGTGATGCAGTGGCGGAGTTATACCTGTGCCTTATGAACCCAGCCCTACAGCAGTGCAGAAGACAGTGCTGAGAAGCTACAGGTACTCTCCAGTTAAGATCTGCCATCAATCTGTAGAGGTAACAGTACTGATGAAAACACATTTGAATAGATGCATCTAAAACACATGCCTGGTTAGTCAAAACTGGGGACACATCAGTCTCAACAATATTTATTTAATGGAGTAGTGTCTTATCTAGAGAACCTGAGCTGCCCTTAACAAAGGACATTTGCTATTTCTGCAGTGGGACTTACCCAAATACAGGCAAGGGAGATGATTTTGCATTGCTATTTCTTGAGCACGCAGATGTTTCTTCACAGTGATGGGATAATAGGTACCACCTTTGACAGTTGCATCATTAGCAACAATCAAGCATTCCACCCTAAAAATAAAACAAGTTTATGAGAAAGAAAAATATTTCTAATGATTCAGTATGTTTGTTGGTTAAGAACTGCAACATGCCAAGGACTCTTGAAGCCCTGATGCTCAAAAATAGCCCGCCTCACCTGCATTCCCTAAAATGCACATTGTAACAGCAGTCTCAGCACTATGATGTCCTTAACTCCCTGCTGTATACCATCATATTTAATTTCAACAGTCTTGGAGCCACTTTTAGTGAGTAAAATTAATTCTTAGCCTAGAATACTGTCCATTCTTTGAAAATTGCCGTACTGATGCACTAATTCCTTCCCTTCATAATACACCAGAAACGATGTGTGCTTCTGTTTTAATATAGGATACACTAACTAAAAAAAATAAAAAATACAGAGTCACTTCCTTTTTGCTAAGACTGAACAAATTTAGGCACCAACTGTGCTGAACTTCTGGGTGTCAGAAAAGAAACACTGAAAATGCTAATAGCTTATACCGAAAACTAAGCAAAATTATACCTTCTTCCGTTTCACATCATCAATAATGAAAATCATTGGTATCTCTCACCCAGATACTCGTCCAATGCCTGTGATAATGCCTCCTGCCGGTACTTCTTCATTACCATACAACTGGTAACCTGCAAACTGGGAGAACTCCAGGAATGGAGACCTGAATAATGACAGATACAACATGATTTTAAAAAGCAATCGGCCATATTTGCCATTGAATCTCACCGAAATTTTTTAACATGAGATTTTTATTTTAAGAAAAGAGATGACTATTTCAAAGAACACTTCTGTAACATTTCAACCGTGTTATTTGCCAGTGTTCATGGAAACTAAAGAGAAAACAAGCTTGTTACATCACTTACCCACAAAAGAGAACCTGAAGTGGTTTTAAAAAGAGAAAGTACCTACCCTGGATCAATAAGCCTGTCAATTCTCTCTCTGGGCAACAGCTTTCCTCTTGATGTGTGAAGCTTACGAGCTTTTTCTCCACCTCCTGTGACACAATAGTAAATTGTTATATTTACTACGGACACAGATAGACAAATTACCACTTATATTAAAACTTAGAATGGAGTTCCCAGTTTTTGAAGTATGGACCTTAATAATTAATTTAATAAAAAATGGTTTTCACGTCAAACAGATTTAAGGTATTGATAAAGATGCTTGCTTTTCAGAACCTATTCCATTTTCCCCCTCATTTTTTATAGCTAGTCTTGAGGTAAAGACTAATAAACACAGTTGTCTGAAACTTCCCCCCCCCGCTTGGTGATGAACAGAAGGGTTGAAAACACAAACACACAGACAAAAACACAGCAGTAGGAACTGCAAAAAACACTATTTCTCAAAATTGGTTCAAAATACCTATGCTGAACCCAATCTTGAAAGACCCAACACAATCTGGATTCATTTCCTTAGGTCACTCAGAAACTGTAAGCAGAGTTCAGACACACAACATTTAATATCATTTATCTTTGCCTCATTTCAGCTCTTGACTCGAGGTCATCCTAACTCATATCTTTTGCTCTCTAGAGCTCTGTGTCATTCAATACTTAAGACTTGTTGACACACCTCAGCCTCTTTATAACAACAGCTTATACAAACATTGTCTGTGTAGACAGATCACTGATCCACCCCATCACTCTAAAACTGTCTCCCCCATCCAAAATAAAGAAGGTGCTATTTTGCTAACATTTCTCCTGAGACTTCAAGATTTGTCAGCTAAGCATCACTGAAACAGAGCTTTTAAGCCAACCTTTAAAGCCCTTTCTCTTACCCCCTTCCTTCATCGCCACGCACATCATTTCCTACCTGTTAGGCAGAGAGCCCATAGTTTATTTCTGATTCACCCTGTTCATTAGGTCTGTGTAGCCAGCCTAAGTCTAAATCTTGTAAATTCTTTCTGTACAAGTTTCATATCCACCCACAGAGTTGATACTCTCATCCAAGTTCTCAGCATTCCACATCATAACTACAATGTTTTCTCTGACCTCCATCTTGCCTTTCTCATTTACACCCAGAGTGATACTGCAAAAAAACATTTCCATCCTGTGATTTCTGTCATCTCTGTGCACCCTCCCTCTTCACACACTAATTGTAAACGCTTGCCCTCTGGGCCCTGTAGCCATTCTACTGAACTCTTCTCTTCCAAGATCAAGACGTTCACTCTACCCTACGCTAGCCTCCATTCTGTAAACTGTGAGATGCAGCACCCTGACAAAGAAATAAACTTGCAGGCACTTAATTTGAAATACCTTCTTTAATTTTGCCTTTACAGTAATGTCTATAAAAACTTCACCGTGACTGCTGATGTGCTATGATTGCTGCCAGTCACAGAGACTAAATGTATCTCAGTTGCTTCTTGTGCTTGTCATCAGAAATCCATCTGTTGGAACTTCTTATAGCCTGTCATCTCTTTAGGGCAAGGACTGTCTTCCTGTTGCACAGCTAGGGATTACTCATTACAATGGGTTAGGGGTTCACAAAAGCCCTACCCAGTGAAGTAACAGATAAAGATGGAAGCATTCATTACAAAGACCTCAGGCAAGAGCTCATCCTCTGAAATACAGCTCTTTCAGATCAGCATCAAAAGATGTTGCACTTATCTGTCAAAAGTATTCAACGTGAGCACCTAATTCCTCTCATGTACTTAAATGACAGGCAAAGCAATCTCAATTGATGTCACTCAAAACAGTCCATTAACATGCTGGTAGAGCTTCCCAAGACGCAGAAAAGATGAGGGCCATCTTCTTGTCCTGTTATCATGTAACAGGCAAGAACAGCAAAATGTGCAGCAGTGAAGAAGGCCATGATCATCAGTCTCTACACCCATAAAACACAGAGGTAATCCGTGGGTTTCAGCATCTCCTTAGGAAATCCTGGAGCTTTGTTTCACAGCAGACAGAAAAAGCAGTAAGCACAAAACCTTAACCATGCTCTGTTCCAAAGCTATAGAAGAAATTGCATTATATAAGAAACAGTGTATGAAGAGATAAACAGTATCACGACGAACACAAGAAGGGGAGAATTAAAGCTGTGTGCTCAACCTCTGGCAGCACAGTTCAGCATTTACAAATCATTTTCATTTTATCGTCCCCATTAATTATAGTCAATTGTAATTAATTCAGGTAGTCTTACAACTTAGCAAACACAGATTTCAATCTTCTCAACTATTACAGACTTGCTTTTGTTTGCCAGCACAATTACAGCTAGGATCTTTGAAAATCCTCTTTGCACATGAAGATACTAATATGCAACTTGAACTGAAGCACATTTGCCAGACTAATCTGCTATAAAAGCAGGCAGCAGCGTATGAAGCAAGGAAGCAGGTGAAGTGGAAAATGTATCAATAAAAGCCTTTTATTAATAATATTATTATTTTTAAACAATATTGCCATTAGAAATATACATTCCACTGATTACTAAGATCCTAACTGGTTAAAAATTACCTGACTCTAAATACCCAGTTTTCACTTCTTCTTGCTTACTTTTTGCTTCTCTGGCAATGAAATTAATCTTCTGTTTGACTAAATTATCCCTGCTTTTATTTAGGTCTTCTTCCAGTAATTTATGGATTTGCTTGCATTAGGATATTGCTCTGATATTCAACCGACAAATATAAAATATGTCCACACACTAGATACCGCAGTAAACAAAGAAGTGCTAATGGTATGGACATTCTTCTTTGCTAGCCTGAGTTACTTAAAGAAACCCCAAATTTTGAACTAAGTTACCTTGGATGTAAACCTTTTAAGATTTTCAACTGACCAAAGATGCTAAATCTAAATAGATGAGCTAAAATTTCAGTTATGACTACTACAATCCAGCAAACACGTTCTATCAGAATGAACTGATTAATTAATGTAAAGCTATGCGGGAAAAAATCCAAAGAGCAAAACTGATTTTTTGACTGATGAAATAAGTGTTCTAAAATCTAGACTATCATACTTACCTAATCTGATTTTTTCTGCTTGCTCTTGGAGTTCGGTTACCAGTGCTTTCATTCGTTCATAGTTTTCCTAAGTGGGGAACAGAATCGCATTTTAAGTTTAACCAAGAGAGACAGTGTTATTTTTTAATAAACAAATGCAGAAGGTACAAGATTTATTTATCTGTCACGTTATCTTATTAAATATTGGCTCCATATTATCTTTAAAGTAACAACATTTCTACCTATGTACTGCCTTTCCTCAAACATCCCAAAGCATTTCATACACAAGCTTCACAAAAACTGAGTGCATTAGGGTTGTAAAAGAGTAGTTCCAAATTTAGTAATCAAAACAGAATTAGTCATTACAGAGTTGAAGTGCTATTCTTCAGGTTTTGTTAATTTTCTGTTACAGGTTTGTTTGGTTTTTAGTCTGATTTTGTAGAAAACATCAGGATTCAAATTAAGTGCTGTTATGTCTCTTGTACCAAAACATGAATGACCTAGACCAAACAGAATTTGGTAAACACTTTTTAACATTCCTGTTGTTTAGGTAGAATGAAAAGATAAAACAAAGCTTTTAAAAAACAAAAAGTCTGGTGTTGTTGCCAATATCCCTCTTAGAAAAACAAAGACCATTAGTTTTGAATATGAGTGATGCAGTACTGACCTCACCATCTCCATCAGAACTATGGAAAACCTGTGTGCTCATTACTGCAGTTTTTTACCTTTCTCAGGAATTAAAAGGTGTTAGTCAAGCTCAGTTTGTTTTTTTCCCAGACATATTAAGAGCTATGTTACTTCTTTGAAAAGTGTAACTGCAATAAAGAAACACAGTAACTGCTGCATAAAACCCCCATACTGTCTTCTGTAATTCTCATTTAGGAGCTATTAGCGTCTACTTTGTCAGAAAAAAAACCCAATCTGGTGACTCTGTATTTGGACTTGAATACTCAAAATTAAGGTTTCTCTGGAAGAAACAAGTGTTGCAGTTAAGTTTGTTCAGCTCTGTCTTAGTCACTGAAAGGCACCAAAATGCAAAGCAGGAAGGTAATAAGGCACCCCGCATTCAAGATATTTTAGCTGCATGGTAAGACTCTGAAAAGAACTCTGTTCTCCCCCTTCGTAGTTGCTAGAAAGAGATTAAAAATACTCTGTGGAAAGGTAAAAACATACCAGGTTAAAACAGGTCTTACCAATTTTATCAGCTCGTATACACAGTTAATACACAAGGTCAGCATTTAGAGGTCGTCCAGCAAGACCAAGGTGGCATACTGAAATGCGAAGTCCAGCTCCTGTGCCTCTATTGACTCCCCACGTTCTGACAAAGTGCCATCTGCGATACGGCTCACACCTGCTCTTGTGCCCCTTGCGGGCTAGCCAACACCTAACGCATCTCCACATACCGTCCTCAGTTAACGAAATCTCTCCGACGTGGGGTGCTGCCCTGCAGCCCCATGGCTACGGAGGGCACGGGAGGTCGCCAGACTTCTGCACCCCCTCCTTCCCTTGTCAGGCTCTGTCAGTGTGTTCACCACATCATTTGCCTTCCAGGCTATTTCTTCAGAAACTTTAACCCTCCCTCTCCCTGCCCCACCCACAGCACGGTTCCAACATCTACCTCTACAACTGTTTTTCTCCCTTCTGATCTGTGAAATCACACTGCGATGACCTACTGGCAGTTTTACCATTGCCACAGCATCCCAAAAACCAAGAACAAAATAAGCCACATCTTGTTAATTTGGCTCCATAGGCGAGACCACAGACTGTAATCGCAGCCACACAACTACACGCAGCACTGAAGAAAACAAAACCTGCTTTTAATCCTTTCCAAAAGGCTCTGTTTACAAGTTAACTTTTTTCTCCTGTGAAAAAATCTGTGAAACAGCTATTCTAATTCCACGCTTGTAAAAATCTGCCATTGTCACAACACTCAGTTTTATTGCAGTGTCAGTGTTCAGGTTGTCCAGCTGACTCATTTCGCAGCATTGCACATACTAACCCCATTTCTCCTTGTTCAGTCAGCCCTTTTTCTCTAAATACACACACCTTTTGCACAGAGCACTGAGCTTAAAAAACGCACCTTTAACACAGGAAAAAAAAAAGCGGCTAAAAATTACAAACAAAATTAAAAGCTTTTAAATCAAAGGCTTGCTTATTAGATTTAACAACTCACTGTAGCTACTTCAGTGACTCTGCTTGAAAAATGGTGAACGCACTTTTTGGATCATCTATAAAAAATATTGTACTCAAATATCTGAGTTGCTTAAATTCACTTAATGTGTATCCTCATCTTTCATGCCTTTAACCAGGACACAACATCCTCGTATTTTACAGAGGAAAAGTAAAGACGTGTTGAGAACTTACTGTAGGTTTTGAACACGCACAGAAAAGGCTTCTCCCAGAACCAAACATGCAAGTTCTGCCATGTATTTGTGAGCTCTTCATTAATTAATGACAAAAAGGCCAGTGAGTGACAGAAGTTCTTTCTGGAAACTGGTCCTTGCACCAGTAAGTGCCATAAAATTCTGCTGTTCTGTATGAGGGCTTTCACACATTTTAAAGCAACACCGTGAGGCAAAATCTACAGACTAACTCTACAGTTACTGCGCGAGCTAACTAAATTACTGCTACACAAGCAAAGCAGCTGTAAGAGCTAATCCTTGGAATCTTTACATAGACTTAATTTTCCAGAATGTAGACTTACTCATCTTTAAATTTCATTTCTACCTGTCTGGTTTGAAAGACAGTTTACGTTATGAAGGCCAGCCTGTCTAGCTAAATTCACAGCCAGAAAGGCAAACATTAGCTAAAGAAGGCAAGACCTTCATCACGTATTGGTATGCCTTCTTGTGTTTGCATTGTTACTCCCTGTATTACTTTTATTTCAGATGGTTAAGTGCCTCACAGCAGGGACCTCAGCTCTTTGTGTCTGTGAAGCGCTACACGCATTTACAGTGCTCTATAAATTGTTTCTACCAAATATGAACACTATTAGCTATTTTACTGGTTACTGGTTGAATGACGTACTAGATGTATCCAAGTAAGTGCCTAGCAGAGCTAGGCCAACTTTTCCTGTCTTGACATCCCATTAGAAACTGCTGCCAAAATACATGAACATTAAAAAAAGATTGAAAATTGTGTTCTACAAAAGTTACCAAGTCTTGCTTTTCTTTTGAGATCAAAAGGTACACAAACAAACGCGAATCCAGTGACAGCTTTCACAGAAGCTTCAGTCACTTAACTTTTATCCCAGAATTTAGCTTCTGCAAAACCGAACACAGAAACAAAGGAAGTATTCAGTAAGAATACATGCTGTTGCTTCACTTGCCGTTTGATACTTTACTCTGAACAAACTGGAAAACACATGCACACATGCCCTCCTACCAGTTTTGATCCAGAACCAAAACTGGTTTTCTCACCCTAACTGTAGACATTATGTTTACCCGGAATATGACATTAATCACGCCCCATTAAAAATAAACCAATTTACATCAGATGCAAGTAGCATTATCTTTGTAAAGAGAAGTGGAATTCCACCCACCCCTCTTCCTCATCCTCAAAAGGTGATTCTTTCTGCTGGCACCCTGCTTTCTGGAGGCATGCCCATGACTTTGTAAAACTACTCCACCCAACTTCAACCTGGGAATCGATTTGCAAACACAAGAAAATTTCCGACTTTGAAATCATCAGACACCACCGTCAACCGCCTACGGACTCCCTGTCTCCACTTCATTAGCGCGGTATCGACCGCGGTATCGACCACCTCCTGAACACCAAAAATGCTGTGAGAGGTGGCGTTCGGATTGGGAAAAAAAAAAAGACAAAAAGAAGTGTAAAAAAAAGCGCGTAAGGCGGCAGCGAATGGTGCACAGCGGCGTTCTTCTCACACGGTACCTCCACACCCCGCCGGAACGGAATCAACAGCACCCAGAGTCCGAGAGACGGGGGGGGCCGCGCTGCGAAGGGCGGCCTGCGTGCAGGGCGGCCCCGGGCACCGCCACGGCCACGGCCACGGCCGCACTCTGCCTCGGAGCCCGCGTCCCCCCGTTTCGCTTTGGCTCACGCCGATCGCCTCACGGGCGGGGCCTCCCCTCAACAACCCGCACCTTGGCCACGGCTAAGGCGCGGAAGCGGAGGGCGGCCGAACCACCACCCGCGGCCCGGGGCAGGCCGGGAGAGTCGGCACCGGCCCGCTCCCAGCCAGGCCGCCAGCAGGCACGGGCGGGCAAGGCCCCGCCGCCGCCGCCAGGCTGCGGGAGGGCCA
>Ga0065711_1002388_pt1 | contig 34223 bp, 18 predicted proteins | sample Hoacrofraction12_FD_59098 | JGI IMG/M metagenome (GOLD analysis project Ga0065711, IMG submission 59098) | Hoatzin crop microbial communities from Cojedes, Venezuela - Epithelial fraction 12 v2 (version 2) | ecosystem: Host-associated > Birds > Digestive system > Esophagus > Crop | place...
CCCGCCTGGACAAGGTCCTGTGCAGCCTACTGTAGGTGACCCTGCTTCGGCAGGGGGGTTGGACTAGATGACCTACAGAGGTCCCTTCCAACCCCTACTATTCTGTGATTCTGTGATTCTGTGATTCTGTGAAGGGACTGGAGGTCCATCTGTCTCTAACAGTGACCAGATGAGATGCAGTTCAGTGGTGGCATGAAAACCTGACCACTTTCTGTGGTCCCTATGTACTTCCCAGCATCCACAAGTGTTGCAGCTGGAATAGCAGCAGTATATAAGTCCCTGCCCAACATTTCTAGCTCCTTCTGTTCATGAATTTGTCTGCTCCCTTTGTAAGCCTGTTGATGCTGTCTCCTCAAGCTCTTGTGGCAGTAAATTTTACAAATTCACTACCTGCTGTGTGTAGAAATACTTTATTTTCACTGTTTTAAACTGATATTTTTTAAACTAGCTTCAGCAAATATCTCTTGGTCCTTGCATTGCAGGATTTGATAAATAACTGCTCTGCATTCAACTTATCCACTGTCTCTGAGAGTATCTATAACTCAGTTGTGGTCCTCCTCCCCAAGCTGACAAGCCCTATCATGAGAAAGTTGAGTAAAATTATTCCTTCCCTCTTTTTGGCACTTCTGAGATCGCTGCTGTGCCCAGTTTTGGGTCTGCAGTGCAGGAAAGAGGTTGATGAGATGGAGGGAGTTCAGAGGAGGTCCTCAAGTTAATGTGGTTGTAGAACTTGCCTTGTAAGGAGAGGCTGGGGGAGCTGGGCTTGGTTAGCCTGGAGGAGACATGGCTTTGGGGGAGACCTAAAAGCTTTCTGCAGATATTTAATGAGAGGTGTTGGATGATGAGAGGCAACAATCACAATTGCAACACAGGGAATGTAACTGGATAGAAGGAAAATATCCAGGATATAGGGCAGAGGGAGGTTAGAAACTGGAATGGGGTTCAGAGAGGCTGTGGACCCTCCATCCTCAAGACTACTCTTGCGTCAAGGCTTAGCTGGACGCAAACCTGCAAAAACCAATGTAACTTTGAAACTGGTCCTGCTTTGAGCAGGGTTTAGCCAGATGATCTCTGGAGGTCCATTCCAGACCCTCTGACCTGTCGTCTGTTTTCCTGGGACATATGAGCGCCACAAGGACGTTTTGAAATGTTGTGAATGATAGCTTGGAGCAGTTAATCAGGCAGGTCTTCTGAAAGGAGAGATAGCTAGTCCACATCCCACCAGCTTCAGCATAATGTACGCTTGTATCGTCTCTCCATCACTGCCATATTTGACACATTTGAGAGCTACATGGCAGCACACAGAGTAGCCTGAAGGACCAAAGTCCAGTCTGAATCTGTCTGCAGACATGACTAGATTTCTTCCATCTTCACTATAAAGTAGAAGAGCATAAACCTGTCCTAGCTGAAGGCTGAAGTATTTTTATCATCGGATAGGTATTTATTCCATCATGATGTTTTGTCTTGATCAAGATAAGGAAGGATTACATCAGCAAGGTGTTCAAGAAAATAATTTTCTGATCATTTCATCACTAGTAATAAGCGTTGTTGCTTTATGAAACCCACATAAGTCCTTTAGTATCTTTTTCTTACAGGAAGAATTAAAAAGTCACCAATACAGAAACACTGCCTCTATTCCTCTGCAGTCAGGGTGATTTTCTCTCTGCTTTTCCTTTTCCTGCTTTACTGGTAACTTCCCTCCACACAGTTACTACATGGTTTCCAGCAGCCTCAGCAACGACCCTGTTGCACTTTAACTTGGCGGTCTGTAGCCCCAGCTGCTATGCTAATGCTTTCTGATTTGTATTCAGATTGGGTCTGGCATGTCCCCAAAGATGTGTTGTTCCAATGAATGTACAAAAGGGATAAGTCATCCTTACCCCTCTGCTCTTCTGCTAAGCTTCGGATTTCCATTTGTGTTTGCCTGTAAGCCTCGTGCCTAAAAGTCTGAGCCTTCAGAGCAGAAATTCCCACACTGCTATTTGGACTGAGGCATCACCAGGAGGCCCCAGTGGACAGCAGAAATCCACTGTGCTGGGTCTGTGCAGGCGTCTGTTGGCTGCACAGAGATCCCTGAGATAGTACCACTCATACTTCCTCTGGAAGCACAAGCTGGGGAGCTGAATGAGCACCCTCGCACCTGGGCTAGACATTGCAGTGGGAACTGGTGAGCCGGGGGCAGGTTTCAGCTGAGTAGGAATAATGGTTTTGGCATATCAGCCAGCATTTCTATGCAGTGTACACACTGTAGTGTGTGGATGTGTCCAAACAACCCATGTGAGCTTGAGGATCCACTGGGCAGTGTGCTCCACTGAGTGGTGTGGACATACTCACTGTCCCTGCCAGACAGACAGAGTCTGCAGGAGAAATTATTTCTGTATTATTTCCATGGTTATTTTTATAAGTGGGAAATGAAAGATGGATTTGGCAAGGCTTCTTTTTGTTGCTTTGTTTAGAGCTCTGGGAAACAAAAAATCCAAGGAGACTGAAGGACAGACCCTGCATCCATTTACACCACTGACAGATCACTGTCTTGACTTCAGATGTCAGGGACTTGAAGGAGTTTTGGACATGACTGAATCCCCATTGTCAAGGGACACTGAGAGCAGTGCATTTTTCATACAGTACATTTTCCTTCTGATCATCAAGAAGCTTAGGAGAAAACTGCCATCAAGCCTTAAGGTATTTTTCTCATTAAATAAATATACAGTGTGAAAGTACCCAGTTTTAAAATACACTTTTATAAGCAATGGCTTATGCTGGAAGCAAACACAGGGAAAATCACGGTTGTGTAATTCTTGCTACAGAAGGAACTAAGCAACTAATCATTTCAGAGTAAACCCTTTTTCCAAGCTTGCTGATATGCAACCATGTAGAAGATGCTCAAATACCTCTCACAGCCCGATTAGCCTAAGGCTTGTGATGAGAAGACTTTATGTGCTTTCAAGGTGAAGAGATGAAACAACACAATAAAAACTAAACCCCTTCCCCCACAATTTTGCATTTCTCTGTCTCTCCAGTGATTGCTTCTGGCAGAATACTTTTTCCTTGAGGAAAAAGAATAAATCACTGAAGTAGGTTAAGGATAGAAAGAAGAGCACAGTGTGCAGGATGATTTTGAATCCAGAGAAAGTGAGAAAATTTTCAGGCACAGCACTTGTTTTCTTGTCTGAACTGGTTTCACTGAGAATTACCTGCTGAACACGCTTGTGTTTACTGTACCTAATTGATAATCAGCCAACAGAACATCTATTCCAGGCTGATGTCTGAAGTGTCACATTAGTTTGTTGTGTTTCTTTGACCTTAATTTTAATTAAATGTAATTGTTTTGGCTTCTGCTTAAATATAGCTGGTATGTTCCAATAAATCACTTTTAGATATTTCATTAGTGGTAAGTACTGAAAATCAAATCGAGCTCAGGATGAAAATGTAGCTTGACTCTTTTAGCTTGTGCTTACTTAGCCAGAAGGGGTTACAGGGTAAGAGAATATTTTAATGGATATTTTATTTTTGAGCGACTGACTCCCAGTCAATAGAAACCATGACAAAGATGTGTGGGAATAATATTGTGGATGGAAATTTACCCCAGTGAGGGTAACGATGAATGTGCAACCTTTTGATAATAGCTAAGCATTCTTCAAACTGGGACTCTAGCTAGCCATTCAGATGGTAATCTCCTCAAGTGCTGGAGTCTGGAGTCCTTCCAGGAATCAGTCTTGAATAAAATATTTAATATAGAAGTGCCTTTACTGGTAGAAGGGAGAGGCGAAAACACCCTGACTTGTTGGCTAGTTGATGACAGTATGGATAAACGGTAGCTCCTCCCAAAGATTTTGTCCAAAGCCTGCTGAAGTTAGTGGGTATGTGCAGATGACGTGGAACTGTTGTTTCTTCTTAATGCACAATACTGGGGCACTCATTAAAAGCTTTCCCATTCAAGTCTTTGTACATTCAGTGTGACCTGGTAGAGCATGCTCTGATTTAATATCAGTGAGAAGCAGAATGCTGCATTGGCCTTAGAACACTCATCAAGATGGATGAACCTACAAGGACAGGCCTTCGAGGGGACCTGGTCTTCGTCCTGCTGCCTCCTCATGCTTTCACTGCACTCACCTGTGCTTCTAAGCTACTCGTTCCTTCAAAAGTTCAGGTGAGAATATCATGGAAGGGAAAGGTCCTCTGATTTACTTGCAAATTTGCTTAGTCTCAACTACATATCTTCCTTCGAGGGCTATGATTAAAACTCCTTACTGGTTTTCCTGTTCTCACTCTTCTCCCACCTCCAGCCTCACTTTCCTGCTTCTGAATTCCTTTATTTTCATCCATCCTTCTTGATCCTCCCAGCACACTCCAGTTTCAGCCACCGGCTCCTCAGTAGCCCATCCCATAGTCATTAGGCACACTGCCCACATTATTATCTAACTACAGTCAACAGCTCCCTTTATTCCTTTGGGCTTCCATTATAAAAAGGCTAGTAACTGGAAAAGACACTCACAAATAAAATAGTCACATCTTTGTATGTGATTGCAAAGCTTAGAGATCAGGACTGATCCAGTTCCAAACCCAGCTAGAAATACAGAATTCAATCTTTGCTTAAAATCAGACTCTGCTTTTAAGTCTGTCAGTGAGATCTGAGGAACAGATTAGGGCCATGAATTAAAGGTTATTTGTAAAGTTTTGCTTGTTTAATCTTGGGGCCAAGTACACTTTGTCTTCTTAGCACAGAGATTTCAAGCGGATTTTTCAGTGGGCAAGATCTGTGCTTTCTAAGACTGATGTCTCAAAAGGACAAAGTGGTACTGCTGTGATAGAGATAGTAACCCTCTAAATGGTCACTTTACTTTCAGACTTAAAGCTCTTTGAGGAAATGGATAGGTTTCCATGAATTTCTGCAGCGTGTATCATAATGGGTTTAAACTTTTTGGTTAATAGATGTTACTGAAAAAAATCCATTTTAAATCATAATAATAAATGTCATAATAGATATTTGTAAGCATCTGTAGGCAACAGTAGAATAAATTCCTACTCAGCATAAAGTAGGGTGGCAGAATTAGGTTATGTTCTAGCCATTGGCTGGAGTGATCATGTTGTGTTATGTGAAGGAAGTTTAATTTGATGTCCAGAAGAGAGATACTTCCCCTGCTGGTAAAAGTGTTTTAGAAAACTTTAGACTAATAAGGCAAAAGCTAAAAACACTATGTCAGGAATAAGATCCATCAACCCAGTAACCAAGGTGATATTAATAACATAAGCTCTAGGAACTATACATGAGGTGGTTTTGTAAAACCCACTATACTCCTTATTCTATTAAAAAACTGAGGTTTAATTTGTTGCAATGTAGCTGAATAGAGCCCATAAAAGGTATAATTGATTATAACCCCTATATAGCACTAATAGCTGCCACAGTTTATTGTATTGGCAGCCAAAATTGCATTTCCTCTCTGTCTCAGGTCACTTACCATCCAAATGAGCATTTGTTAATGGAACCAGATCATTAGTAGCTGCTTTACTGATTTCCATGTCACTGCTTGAGTGCACATTTAAATGTACACAACATGTTCAGGCTTGCCTTCTTTTGCCACCTGAATATGAAGTTTCATGCATTTTGACAAACTGCTGATTTTGTAGCTTGCAGAAGAACCGAAAAGAAAGTGTTGACCGCTAACTAGGTTAGTCTAACTACTCTGACAGAAAATTTGGATTATTGTTATTGAAAGGAAACTGAGGAAACAGAGGGCAGCTCAAGAAAATACAAATGGGATGTTCATATTTTTTTGGGAAAGGCACATGTATGATGCAGAAAAAAAATAGATTTCTACGTAGAGCATGGCTGTGAGGAGGAAATGGCTGCTTTCTGGGCAGATTTCACATTTCATCTGTACCCAGCTGGACAAGTGACACAGCTGCCTAAAACTGAAATTCTATTTTTTGTGTAGAGTGAAATGGATGAGTAGCAGCTCAAGATGTACTTAAAGGTCCACTGTATGAGGCATACTGCTCACTACAGGCAGCCTTACATCCACCTGGAGCCTGGTGCATCCCATGGGTTTGGCAACAGATGCCAATAGGGAACACAGGACAGATGGGTGGGCGGATGTGGATACAAATCCAAGCATCCGAATGTGGAAGAAAGAGATGATCTCGATCCTCCCATGAGCACATTTTAAACAGATTTCCATTTAGCAGACGAATGACTTAAGGTACAGAGGAATTACGTGGCTTGCCAGAAATCACAAAGACCATAGAAATAACTGGCATTTCAACGTGTGTCTCTTGGATGGCAGTCCAGCATGCCTCCCAAAATCTGTTTTCCTTTCTGTGCCTTCAGCCAGGCAACAAGTTGACACCCGGCACTGAGGTTACTTCGCATCAACTCATTATGCAGTAGTGGAGCCCTCAGCATTACCCCTAAGGTTAAACCGTTGTACCTAGACCTCTGGTGCAGTAAGAAAGCTATGTAAGAAATGCAAAATTTTAGGAGTAAACTCATTCATTCTGAGCACCACAGAAGATGCAAAGTTTTTTACGAAGCATTGAAGATGGAGAGTTAGATCAGTATGTAGCAAAGTCCAGGGTCGGAGTCTCGCTCTGACGAAAGGTTTCTTCTTCAGCTTGAACAAGTAATTCAGTGTATTTTTCACCTCTCTTACACTGAGCCATTGGTTACCTAGCTATCTCGGCCAAGATAGTGAGGGATATCTCACACTGCTTTCCTTCCAGTGAGTTTTCACAATGAAAATAAACAACCTAACTTCTTTTCTCCAAAGCCTGAAATATTTAACATCTTAATAGCTCTGTATAATTACTTAGACAGTAAGAGAGATGGCATGTGCTTCCTACTGACACCAAGTCTATTAAAGCCTGTGTAGAGGAAAAATAAAAACCTCTTTTTTGATGAGATTCCACAAAGTCTCAGTAGTGTTTTGTTCCCTCTAGATTCTCTGCTAGTCCCCTAACTTAAAATCTCCCACTGTGCTCCAGTACTGCCAAGACCTGAGTTGATTTTATTGGAGAAAACAAGCTGGGAGTCTTTTAGCCCAGAATAAATCCACAGAGCTTAGACTGGAATGAAAAAGGCATAAGAAAATTCTTAAGAAACTCAAAAGGGATTCTTCCTCATTTCCCCTCCTGTAAGAGTTTATAAGATTATACGTGACATTTTTAGTATCCTCCAAGTTACACGCAGTTGTATTAAGTTGTAGAGGAAATAGATTATAAATAGGCATTGTTTTTCCTTTGTAGGGTATCTTTTCCATTACCATGTGCTGATAAACTCTGTCTACTGAAGGGTTAAAATATGTTTAAAATGGGGCAGGATATCTGCTTTTTTAAAGCTTTACTGTATCAATTCCAGACAGGTCTAGTTCCCAGGGCGTTTGAATTTTTCATGCAATTTTCATTTCTATTCATGATTTGCTACTAGGAAAGAGGTTTGAAATGTGGCTCTCTCCCTGAAACTATTTTATCTGTTCACCTTTCTTTACTGATTAATATCTCTTAAAAATATGGAGCCATTACACAAACACTATCAGACTGGAATATCTTGAGTATACTCAGGATGTGTTAATGTGCAACATACATTTAAATTATTTTTTTCTGGATAGCTGGTACTTTTTTCAAAGTCATTAATGAGCAAAAGAGTGTGGAAAATGTCACTGGAGATTGTCTTTTGTAAGTACACTTCTTGTTCCGCAAATGTATGAGGGGTATATATAAACAGGTGTGACAACGGAGGCTGTTTCTTTCTGTGAATTAGCTTAGATCCTCCCAAAATTGTACCATTTGCACCTTTCCTCAGCTGCAGACAGCCCTGAGTTTTGCATAGATTTAAGTGGAGCAATGTGTAATCTGTTGTAAGGGATACTCATAGTGATGGTTAGGTGAGGACCTGTGGGTGAAAGAGCATAATGTTGGTATTAAGTGTCTTAAATTTCTGCTTCATTGCTCATGTCGGTTGTTTGCATATGAACCCTAGCCACTTTAAAACAAAGTTTCTTTTCTTTTAGCTAAATTTTTCTTAGTCTATCACTTTGCGTATTTTGGTCTGTTTAATACCATGTTCAGAAGAGTAAAATCACATTACTCATCATTGGGTTTTTTAATGCACACCGAAGAAAAGATCCATACCTGATTAAATAATAGTCTTGCCTGCAATTCCCTATTCTGTTTCATGGAAATGGAATATGATTTAATTTCTCTGAAGTGCATAGGCTGAAAGATGTGTTGTATAAACTATATGGAGCCTTCTGAGATTCAAGACAACACTTACATTTATACAATCCATTTATATAAAATGCAATTATTCTCTTTCTGCTTCAGCCTTTGCTGTTTGTTTTTTTTGGTTTGGGTTTTTTTTCAAGATCAGTAGAGCACAATAATTTATGATATTTCACATGCAAAGATTTCTTCCAGTTTCTTGCTTCCAGTTAAAAAAAGAAGGATTTCCTATTTATAGTCCTGTTGAGAATACCTAGAGATGGTACACTAAAGACAGCAAAACATTTTAAAGGCTATTTTATCAAGTGCTGCGGAAGGAAAACCACATCTTTAAAAATCAGAAATGAGATTGTTATCTATTGAAGAAATGGCCCATATGGTCTCATGTTCTGTCGCTTCAGAGAGCATGTGCCTTTCTGTGGAAGGACCCGATGCTCGGAAGTTCAGAGACAATAAAACAGACCATTGGATTTTGGGTCTCATATTTTTCTTCTGTCTTTCCTCCCCACCTTCCCGACTTCCCAAAATATCTTCCTCTTTTTTTCTCTCATTCTCTTTCTTGTCTCCTCTCTTTTCTTCCCTCTTTCAGCTAATAGGAAGAGGCTATATATGCATATGACTTTATTTTAATTGTGTATATATTTAACTATGTCTATATACATGCACGTATATGTATATACATGTCTTTGAGAAGGGATGGGTGTATATGTGTGAATAGACATCTGCCATATAAAAAAAAAAAATCAACTAATTAGACTGAACCAACTGTTCAAGCAAAGACTTGAAGGAGGTTAACCGTTTAAGTGAGAAGTTTGAGATGACGCTTGGGTAATGAGAAAGGAGTTGAGCAGCACCCTGATCACTCCAGGGCTAGACAGTGGCATTAGTGCACCCAAATTCAGCCCAAAAGGCTTTGCCAGGCTCAGTGGTGGCTCCTCCACCTGCTTTCACAAGTTCTGCCAAATTTCGTTCCACTGTCTGTGCACTGGAACACTTCTGGATAGACCTGAGTTTGCATAAGGAGTGGAAGGGACACTGCCTGTTCTGCTGCTGCTGGAAGATGACTAGTGCTTCCCCCTTCCGTCGTCTTTTGGTCACTGCTAATGGTCCATTTCTGCTTCACGCAGGTCCAGCGACGGTATTTAACTGTTTCATTGCTTTCTGAAATAAACCAAAAAGACAATGAAAATAACCACCAGTTACTGCAGGCAGCAAGGAAGAAGGAAAAATGAGAGTCATAATTATCCTGATGGGACAATTACCCCAGAAACATTATAAATGTGTGTAATAATAACAATAACATTTTTTTTAACCTGGCATGTAAAAATGACAGCTATTTATAAATTGGTCAATAACAGAGTTCCTAAGAATATGTGAGTGGTTTTCAGATAGCAAATGAAACGTATTTCACAGTGGCCACCTCTGTTTTCGACATCAGTATTTTATGATTCTAAAATCCATCCATAGCATGATTAAATAGGTGAACCAAATGTCAGCATTTGGCTAAAAATGTATGTAAATGGTATATTTTCTCTACAGAAGTCCTACAAAAGGTGTAATTTTAATTGATTTTTAAGCTAACTGCCCCAAAGTGCCACACACCATTAAAAAAGATGGGTAGATTTGTGCTGGATTTGGGTTTAGGTGGAATATTAGAGTGAGATGTTAAGGGAGGAAACAAAGTCTTCTGAATTGCACTTTACTGTATCTAATATATACTTTTGCCTTACCTGTGATATCTGCAGTAAACTCTGAGAGAGATGAAGTTGACCTCTGGGTTCAACGCTTTCAATGTACAAGATGACTGCTCTAGCAATTGAGCTTTGGGGGCAGCCTCTTTCCTGATTTATCTGTTGTTGTGTTTCTGTCTCTCTCACACAATGAATATTTAATTATACATACAGTCTGGAACAGCTCTAACAGAGGGAAAGAGTATCCTCCTAGAGCTAAGAAACTTCTCCCAGTGAAATTTAGTCAGAGCTTGACATATTCCTGTGCCAAGAATTGCTTCTGAAGAATCAGCACTTTCTTTGCATCTTCTGATGTGGCTTGACCAACTGTAGGTATTATATAAAACATCTTCCTCCTGCCCTGTCTGATGTAAATGGATTTTCAAGGAAATACCATCAAGAAGTGATGACAATTATGCCCCAATGAAAGCGAAATAAGCACGGATTCTACTACCATATCAGGCTGTGAGTGATAATTCTGTAACTTCATGAAGGAGGCTTAAAAAGCCAGATTCTCCTAAGACTGTTCTCCTGAATCTGTTGATGGGTCATCCTTCCATTGCTGCGGAAGGTCACCCAGTGCTGAGTTGTAGAATCATAGAGTCTTAGAAACATTTAGGTTGGAAAACGACCTTTCAGATCATCAGGTCCAACCATAAACCTAACACTGCCAAGTCCACCACTACGCTATGACCCTAAGTGCCATGTTTACAGGTATTTTAAATACCTCCAGGCATGGTGACTCCATCACTTCCCTGGGCAGCCTGTTCCAGTGCTTGACAACCCTTTTGATGAATAAATCTTTCCTAATAACCAATCTAAATCTCCCCTGGTGTAACTTGAGGTTCTTCTTATTGTCCTATGACTTGTTACTTGGGAAAAGAGACCAACACCCACCTTGCTACAACCTCCTTTCAAGTAGTTGTAGACAGTGAGAAGGTCTCCCCTGAGCCTCCCTTTCTCCAAGCTAAATAACCCCAGTTCCCTCAGCTACTCCTTGATGACCTGTTCTCTAGCCCTTTCACCAACTTTGTTCTTTTCTGGATGCGTGCCAGCACCTCGGTGCCTTACTTGTCATGAGGGGCCCAACTGAGCACAGTACTTGAGGTGCAGCCTCACCAGGGCTGACTACAGAGGAACAATCACTGCCCTGTTCCTGCTGGCCACACTATTCCTGATACAAGCCAGGATGCTGTTGGCCTTCCTGGATCTTGTGCCGGATGGCAAGAGCTGCTCAGTAGACTCCAACCTCTATCCTTGTGCAGCACTCTGGAGGTTGGTGTTTTGCAGGATCCTTTGTGGAAATGTTGGGGACAGTGGGTTGATATGAAACAGATTGAAGATGGGGAATGACTCACCTCAGCTGTTACTACATGCCACTTAACTCTCAGCTTTCATTTTTAAAAGATGACTGGATTAAAAACCCAATGAAATTGCACCAATTTCCCCTATAAGCTAAAAAAAGAATACAAAAATTAAGAAAACGTCTATGATGAATTGCTCTTAGAACCACAGTTCAGATCAGGATTCCGTCAAGGAGCATGACGTTGAGTGGGAACACGTGCCCCAGCCTTTGGAAGTATGGGCAAGATAAGTAAGAGACTGTTTCTTACATTAACATAGAGCTGAGTTTGCAAGACTGGCATAGACAGGGCTTTCAAATATAACAGTTTACATGCAATTGCTGCATTGATTTGACAGCATATGACTCAACAAAGAATTTATGTCCTAGTGCTGAGACATCAAAGCAAGTATGTATTTAGAAATGATATGTAGAAGGCTAAATATTTGTTTATGTAATTGCAAAAAAAAAAAAGCAACAGTGTTTTCTTACTATAAAAAGTAATTATCTTTCAGGGATCAGACTCCTTAGGAGTACTATTTTTTTTAATAATAAGGACCCAGCTGCTTGCATCCACTAAGCCATTGCTGAATTGTAAGAGTTTTCAATATAGAACTATTGTAGGAAAATGCAAGGCCCACACAGCATAATAATCATTTCAATGATTTTGAAATATTTTAAAAATTTTTTCCTGAGAAGCCTATCGTGATGTATTGGTATGTAGCTGTCACTAGTGTCCCAGCCTCTGTTTCTGACAGTTCTCATGTTTGACAGCTTAAGAATACATAATGCTTGACTGAAACGAATGTTCTACCTGGAGTGGCCTTTATTGCTAATGTCAGTAGATACTGAAATTTATTGCTCATGGGATGTTCTGACTAAGAAATAATGGTGAAACTCATCGTTAAAATAAACTATGCTTTGTTCATAGTAATAACTGACATTTCTTTTCGTTTCCCTTTTCAGAGCAAAGAAATTGACATTATTAAAGAGAAAAAATGAATGATAAAAAAATCTAAATAATCCTCAATTTCTTGTCTTCCTTGACATGTCTGCTTTCTCTTCTCAACAAAGTAGTTGTTTAGTTAAGTTACCTACCTGAAGCAGCACAGCAATGAATTGTTTTTGTTTTATGACAGAAAGGAATAAAATGTGGGAGTGAATCATTGCCTCTAAAGTGAAAAGTCTGATGCTGCTGAATTATCAACTAAAGAGCTGCTGTTTGAAGGGATTAAAACCACAAAGGAGGGCATAAAAAATTATATTCTGTTTCTCTGGCGGTTGTGATATTAATAATCATGGCCTTGATTCATCAAGCGATGCCAAATAGGGTCAGCTGATATTACTAGCAAGCCTCCCTTAGAAAGGGAAACTAAAGAATGCACACAGATTTAATCTGGGAAGGAGAAAAAACACTTTACTACTGCTGTTGACTAATCTGAACCAGCACAAGAAAAAAAACCTACTCCAAATATGTATCCATTGCAGAGAAAGGAAACTTGATTTCATCTAATATCTCCAACCACATACACCAAACTCTGAAGCCAGACAGAGCACAAAGTGAGCGTTAACCATTATAAAGAGGACATAGGTTGTGCCTCATGCACCTGCACAGCTGAAGGAGTACCGGCTCAAGCAGCGCCAGGGAAATTTCAGCCTGCCATGGTAACACATTCTGGGTCACCTGAAAGACATAAAGGACAAAGGTATATAAGCAAAAGTCTGACTCAGCGCTGCTGTCTGGCCAAGCATGCTGGAAGGAAGAAAGAAAATATTTCCAGTAAGGTAAGGAATGACCATTCACTCTAAATATCTCTTGCTCAAAAATTAATGCTAAGGTCTTTCTTTGGTCCAGTGTGTTTCCTGCCTTTACAAAGCACAGTGTTAATCCAACTGCCTGTCAAGACTGCAGCAATTGGTGTACTTGCCATGGAGTTACACCAAATGACAGTACCTGGGAGTCATCCTTACCATTGCTGTTAGTTGAGGGTTGCATAGTTCCTGTAACTGGAGCTGCTGAGAAGGCAGAGGTTCTTGTGATCTTAAATTTGGGGCAAGGGCTGGCAAGTCTTCTTGAAAACCTTGCCTTTCACAGTGTCATTTTTATGACAAAAAATATCCGACATGTCAGGTGAAAAACTAATTGCATGGGTTAGCAAACATTCATTTAGATCTGTTCAGAAATGATATAATCTTCCAATCAGCCTTTTTTCCTCCTGTCTTTAATGAAATTATTCACAAGAATTGTTTTTGCCAGAGACTGGGAACAGCAGTGGTGCTGGTGCTGAGCAGATCGCTGGCAGTGGTGTCCTACACTGTGTGGGGCCGCAGACCACACTCAGTACTTACAGAATCATAAAACCTTTTAGATTGGAAAAGACCTTTAAGATCATCAAGTCCAACCATAAACCTAACACTGCCAAGGCCACCACTAAACCATGTCCCTAAGTGCCACGTTTACAGATATTTTGAATACCTCCAAGCAGGGTGACTCAACCACTTCCCTGGGCAGCCTGTTCCAATGCTTTACAACTCTCTCAGTGAAGACATTTTTCCTAATATCCAGTCTAAATCTCCCCAGATGCAACTTGAGGCCATTTCCCCTTGTCTTATTGCCTGTTTCTCAGGACAAGAGACCGACACTCACCTCACTACAACCTCCTTTCAGGTAGTTGTAGAAAGCGATAACATCTCCCCTCAGCTTCCTCTTCTCCAGGCTAAACAGTCCCAACTCCCTCAGCCGATCGTCATAAGACTTGTGTTCTAGCCCCTTCACCAGCTTCGTTGCCCTTCTTTGGACACACTCCAGCACCACAATGTCTTTCTTGTAGTGAAGGGCCCAAAACTGAACACAGTATTTGAGGTGCGGCCTTACCAGTGGCGGGTATAATTATTTGGTATCTGTAGGAAACTCCAGGTCACTTAACATGTTTCTCAGGTGAGGCAAAGGTGTGACATCTCCTGAGGCCAGACCTTCTGTTCGCTTGAAGAAAATGTGTACCTGTACTGGCTTCCCAGTGTACCCTGGTCACCAAGTGGAGAGATCACCTTTGCAGAAAAGTCTATAGAGTAGTTCTATATGCTCAGCTTCTTGTGTCTTTAATACCCAAAGCTGGGATTCATTTCCCCCAGCCTTAGCCATCCAAAAGTGAAGAACAGTCTCAGGCAATGGCTGGGCACCTGCTAGAGCCAATGGAGATGATCAGGAAAGGGAGATAACAAGAGAGAGATACAGAGGTACCTTTGTATGAGATTTGGGTAGCATTTTAGTAGGTAATGTGAACCACCATTTCACATGGAAGTCACTGATGTGTAAATCAGTGACCCTGTGAGTGTGGGCAGCCACCTGACTGAGATACTTAACTTTTAGATGGCAAAACTTACACAGGACAAATCCCTCGCTGCAGGTGTGTGCATGCTCAAGTGCATGGATGTGGGAAGAGTTGCTTCCCTGTGGCCTTTCGCTACAGATTTGAAACTACTGGCACTTGTGTGTAGGCCACAAAGCAACAAAAGTCTTTTGTACTCCGAATACTTTGGAAATTGCCTGAGCAGTGACCGATAGATCAGCATGTTGCTTTGCTAATACTTCCCCATTCAGTTTTAAATCAGCAGAAATATAAATGGCTTCATTCTGTATTTTTTATTTTCCCTTATTGCAAAGTCTTAGAAGACTTCATGGTCTTTTGATGGGCTTGGGAAATAGTTATTAGTCATCCCCTTCCCCTCATACTAGGCAGCAGGCTGTTTAATGTTAAATCTTCCTGTGAGCTCCAGAGGGCTGCAAATTAGTAGTCTGCAGAAAGCAAAGAGGGAAGTGATGGGCATTGGTATATGTCCCATATAAGTACCAGTTCAGCATATATGTTTTCACAGTAATCTCATTAAAATACTGTAAATCAATAAACAAAAACTGTAAAACCATAACTGCTCAAACACTGTGTGATTAAATTGAGTGAATCAAAATCCCAGATGCTATTTTGGTTTTGTGCCGTGCTGAGATTTTGTTATTGTTACTGACACCACAACATCTGCAAGGATAATTTTTACGTTCATTATATTTATTGTGTTGCTGAGAGAATTAGAAGCCCCTGAAGTACATCTTAAAAGGTTTTATTGCGCTATAAAAGACTCTGTCACTTTAAACTCCATTAGCTGAGCTCTTCAGGTTCATAATGAGATTCTTCAGCAGAGGCCAAGACAATAGAGTGACAGGGTCTTATCCCAGCTCCGCGCATGCAGTGCTACATGTCATGCACTGACCCACGAGAAAACAATTGATGCAAAAGGCTCATTGAATTCATGGCCTTGGAACAGTGGCATGGATTTGACAGGGCTTCTGTTTGTCGTTTTTTTTAGAGCCACGCCATACATCTGCCTCCAGTTCTGGGCTGACAGGCAAGATATGTGATCGTGCAGGAGAACTTCGGGATATCTGACTAATTTCACTCTGATTCTTTCAGAATTGTTGCTGTATTTCACATCTAAAAGTGTATTTTATTGATCTTTATGTAATGGAGATCTCAGCAACATCTGGAGGACTTCCCAGTGGCCTGGCCAGTTTGGTGCAGGAGGCGCAGCTACAACTTCCCCCCAGAAAACCTCTCAGGTTTGGCAATTCAAGTTTTTTTTCCACCTTTTATTTCCTACTGTTTTTCCAAAAGGGAGACAAAACAGTAAATTGGGCCAACAAACGAAAAAATCAAGAAAAAGCATCTGTCCATGATGCAGTTTTCTAGAGTTTTCTGGGTTTTCTGGATCAGACATGTCAAATGACCCATTCATTAATTGTAAGAGGCACCTTGGCATGGCTGAATCCATTCCTTGCTTCTGCTGTAACAGAGAGGTAAGCAGCTCTGCAGGGTGATGTGGCCTTTCACAAAAAGCTCTCAAATTTGGTGAGATTTATTCCCTGAAGTGTCTCTTGCTATTGATTGTAGTGACCTTGGACACCATTAGGGTGACCCTAGATAACGACTTTGTACTTTGAGATCACTAAAATGGGATAAAATGGACTCCATCCTTACTCTATTAATCACTATCTTTTGTATGTGAATTTATAGCATGATCTGCAAAGCAGCACTGTAGGATCATTTTTCAGAGACACTGTAAGTGACAGAGTTGATAATTTCAGAAGTTTGCTGCTTATTTACATGAACATTATTAGCTGGCTTGTAGACTTAATTTTGCCATTGCAAGAACAAAAATTGCAAGTACCTGTCAAGTACTGAGGCAGAAAGGTGTCACACTCCCCTTCCTTCCTACCAAAAAATGAAGAAAAAACTCCAACACAACCGAAAAGATGAAACCTATCCTTCCATCTGTATGAGAGAGAAAATCTCATCCTGAACTCTGCTGAGTTCTGCTAAGGCAAATATTTTCTTTTGCCGGTGAAAATAATGGGTAGATCAAATTTACAGAGTTGCTACAAAGTTCTTATATTTCTCTTTACTAATAGAAACTTAGAACAATACAGCATTACAGAGAATATATCTTTCTTATATACAGTGAGTACTTGTGTCTTTATTAAAAAAAAATCAAGATTTTTTCTGAAGTCTTTATTACAAAGAAATTGCTATTATCAAAACAAACCAAGAAACATGACTGAGTGGCTGAAGTTTTGTGTTCAGTCTAAAAGAGTTACACAAATTAATGTATATACACAGATCCGAGAACCACCTATATCTGGCCCCTAGAACCGCAGCAGATGTCAAAGTCTACTTGCTGCAGGTCTCCATACAGACAATAAGCCCTTCTTTCAGATACTACTCACTGGTCTTCTTGGCAAAAGCTGCTTTTTTTTTTCCTGACAACCAATTTCTGCTTTGTTATTAAAATTTTGCATGACTTTTCCCATACTGAAAACAACTCTAGAAACAGACAGTACGGATTTAGATCCTGCGACCCTAACACACAGGAGCAATCTGGTAGCAGTATAAAAATCTCTTCTCCAGATTATTAATTTCCTTATATAGCTAAGAATAGCAGGCATGAGACCAAATTAACATCCTGAATGAGACGAAACATGGCTTGTCTATAGAAATCCTCACCATCTGCATTTGAATCCATAGCAGTACCATTTCACTGAAGTGATAATTTTGTATCCAGTTTTTTTGAGTAGCCTAGAGTTTTGATTTGACAGGATTTCTCATGTCATTTGCCTATCAGTTATTAGGTGATAAAATTACTCTTTTTTGCCAGACAGTTAACGAAGTTAGAGCATCCCAGCAAATCTCTCAGACACTCTCTGAAGATATCTCAGACTGCTCCGTTACAGACATCAGCTCATGACCAGAGAATCTCAGAATGATTTTTGCTCATCTATATAAACCCTTCACTCTCTGGTGGGTTACGACCCTGCATGTTTCTGCACACCCAGAAAAGGGGGCGAGAGGTTTGTTTTGGGAAGCAGTGAGCTGGCAGAAGCTTGCAAAACTGTATAGTTTTACTTCTTGGAGATATTTCTGCAACAGGCATTACAGGACCTGTCACAGTCCCCCAAAGCCCAAAAGTTTTATAGAGAAAGGACAGAGAAAGAGAAGGAGCTCTCTGACAAGCGGCTTTGGTCTTTTCCATAAACAGAAGTTTTCTCATTGAATATACTGGGAATAGCAAAGGTGCTGGCATAGTAGTGGGGAGGGCACAAGGTGGGGACTTGGGTAAGAACGTGCTGGACTAGTGTAATTAGACTGTCTGTCTTGTTGAATAACTTACAGACCTCACAGAAGAAACTCAGTTTAGAACCACGGTTTCTTATGCTTTTATCCTGCAAGAGTTCATACTTGCAACAGGGAGAGAACGGCTTTATTTTTTTTTTTACTCGTTGTTTTAAGTTTCCACAGCAGTCAGTAAAAAAATGATTTGAAGTCTCCTTTGCGCTTCTGTAGTTTTACTGTGGTATAACTCCACTGACTCCCAGAGAGCCACAGGGGTTATCAAGCTGAAGTGTTACGGCAGTGAACTCAGAGAAGCAAAATATGATTGCCACCCCAGTGCGAACAGAAAAATTGTTGACCATAAATTGTTAAGTTGTGATTCTGTTCTTATTTAATTTAGCTGTGTGATTATAAAGTTCCTTTTTGCTGTAGACTGATGATGGAAGACTATAAATAGTCCAAACCTGAACTGTGTTTGTTTCATTTTGGCAGAGACAGAAATGGCCAATATTTCACTTTGCCGGTGGGACTAGCAAAAGTTCAATAAACCCTTCTACAAAAGTGCTTCAGGACTTTGCATGAGAACAGCATTAGCATTCAGTTTTTTGCAGCTTCATCCATGGAGACTGGGCTACCATCTCTCCTCCTGATCTCTTTTTTGCTGCTTTCACTGCCCATGATTTTCTGATTGCCTTTTCCTCGCTTTCATGCACAAGGCAAAACACGGGCAGCTCTTGGTCTTTATAACAAGTGCATCATTTCCTTAATCAGTCCCCACCATTTCTGAATGTGTTTATTTTGAGTAACTGTAGAAAATGTACTTTTGAAAAGCTTTTATTTTAGGTCAAAGAATATCTGGAAATTCAAATTTCACTATTTCTATATGCTTTCTTAGTTATTCTTTTAACTGGATTCTGCTTATTATTTCATACTTCATTTGTTTTTCCGACTTCAACATAGGATTTTTTTCAACAGCCTTCCCTTTAGTTTATAAAAAGCCACACTTTACAGCTCTAAACAATAGTAATGCATAATGCCCTTTCATCTGTTTTGATACCAGCAAGATTAAATTCAGTGCCACTCATTCTGTTTGTTCCTTAATTATAGGCTTCTCTCTGGTTTCTAAGCAGTTTCTGAAACACATTTTGTCAAAACCCAAAGTAATAATCATTTGTAATATTTCTTCTTGTTGACTCGTTTGATTTCAGTGTGTTGGTGAATCCTCAGAGTGTATCTGTGTTCTAGGGAAGCATGGCTACAGAAATCATCCTGACGTGATACATCTCTGGGCTTCATAAAAGACAGGCTTTTGGTTTTGTTGTGCAAAATGTTGTAGAAATAGAACATTCACTGTAACAGGCAATCCTGATTATGCTTTTCTGCATTTTCTTGATAAAGATTTTCTCTGTCAAGTCATGGTGTTGCAAATGGCAGAAAAGCATGAACCGTAAGGATATTGTTAATCTGTTTTCTGTTGTCTGGGTAGCATAGTTACACTTTGTAACAAAATTATATTGTGAAGACATGGATGCAAGGAACAATTTCAAGATATATGCTTCCTAAATATCGCATTCCATACTAAAGGCTGAGCCTGTGAATTTGTTCAGAACTTCCATGTTTGAGAAAATGTAAGATTCTCATTCAGCAGCAGAGCTAACCAGGAACTGAGCCAGTTAAACAATCTTATCAATGATTTCATATCTATTTTAATCAAATCAAAGGGGTCTCTTGCAAAAGGGACTTACCTCATCCATAGCACGTTTGAAAAGCACTCCCACATGGATCTGCCTGTGCCCACTCAGAACTGCACCAGGCTGTTACAGTGGGACTTGGTAAAGCTAACTGGCAAGGTGGAGAAGAGCAGCAAGGGTTCGTTTCCATACCACAACCAGCTGCTAGGTGAGAATTATGACAGGCAATCCCTAGACAAAGAGATTATGCTTTGCGGATTGGGACCACAGTCACATGCTGAGTTACATCCCACAGTTCAATTCCAGGAAATACATGTTAACAGCAGAGCTGTAGTAGGTGGGCATCATTCCTGCATTTGTATGACTGAAGGGGAGCTGGAAAATAAACTTCAAGAGCCAGCAAGTCACGGATTTCCGGTAGTCTGTTAAAGCATTTAACAATTTTCTTTTTATAGGCTTGTTTCAGAAATATCAGTTCTATGTTCATCTTTACCCTTGCTAGAATGAGTAAGAATTGGCATCTGCCTTTTAACTTTGTGTGAACTCCCTGCTGAACCGACTGTACAAAGTTGCCCTGAATGTGCTGCACCGTGAGACCCTAGGATGTTCGCCAGCTCCCAGGTGCAGCTGCACATATTCACCACCTGCTGCACCCAGACTCTGTGCCAAGATGAGACAAGCAAAAGCCATGTCTCCCCACAGCGCTCTTTTCCTTGGGAAGACAAAAAATGGAATGTGTGGATGTAAAAGAGTCAGAGCACGTTTCTGCTACATTCTGATCTGGATAGCTGGAAGGGAGCGCTTGGGTATGGTCTAGGCTCTTGGGGTGGACCAGCATACAAGTAGAGTGGGAAGATGGAGCAGTTCAGCATGAAATGGGAGTTTACACCCCACTGCCAGGGCCAGTTTCTGTGGCTCATGATGCCACGTCCACTTCTGTTGAAATTCTTCTCTGGCAAACAATCACTAGTGGCTTTGGTGTAGAAGTGCAGAAACTTTGTACAAATGTACTTTAACTCTCAAAACATGTTGATTCCTTGTAAATGCTTTCACGAGAAGTGTTGGGACAATACCCCACCACCCCACTCACCCTGCCACTGGTTTTGGCAGAGAGGAGAGGGGAAGCAGACCCTCTCCTATGATACACAATGCAGTGTTGCCTGAATCCCTGAGCTCCTACAACACAGCTCTGTGGCATCTGGAGATACTGATTTGAATCCAGAAACTTTGTGTCTGTGTTTGCTTAGCACTGTGCCAAATTGAACAGCCAGCCCTGATTTCAACTTCAGCTATACCACCTAGCACTTGTGAGGGGGTGTCTGCACCCCAGTGTCTGGGCTCCAGTCAGCCTGCCATGGCACTGCTGCGATCAAGTCTTTAAAGCTGCATTAAATGCCTTGGGACTTTTTTTTTCTTCAGCTTTTGGGCCAGAAGTGGCTTAATACTGTATTTTCACATGATTCGTGAAATGTGGAAATTTGGTATGTAGCCAGGATGCGTGCTGGGGACAGTGTCTGCACAGTGTCTTGTCATTTGGGACTGCTCAGTTACTTACGGACTTCCAAGGAGTTATTGCAAGCCAGCACTGAAGAGAGTCATCCTGAGGATGGGCATTGTGTATGAGACAAAGGTAACCCTCAGGCACACAAAATTTAGGACAACAGTCTTGCCTTTGGCTACCTATAGGTCAGCCTGTGTTTAGAGCGTTACCACCATTTAACCTTCCCCCACCTCCATCTCGACATGCAGCTTTTGTCAAACTTTCCAGCTGGCAGGGAAAACACCTCAAGCAAGATTCATCTGACCGTATGTAATCATGTACAAAGCAGGTATTTGCAGCTGAGCAATTCACCCAGAGTGAGGTAGGCACATTTAGGGTGCAATTAATCCCATCCCAAGTGCGATAAAAGGCTGATAGAAATTGATGCTGAAAAATAGACCTGAAAGTGGCTGGGACAAGCAATTCAAATGCAGACATTGCCTTTATAGGCATCTGTCATTTAATGAAGTTAATTCTACTTGACAATACCTGTGTAGAAATGCTTATGAATCTACCTCTTGTTGAGCTTGAAAGCACAACATGGGGAAATGGCATTGCAGAAATACTATTGCTGATGGAGAGAGGGAGCAGAAGTTTTTACAGTCAGCCTGGTGTTTTTGCAGTGACTCTGTGGCTGGGAAAGCATCAGCTACCAAATGTGCTTAATATAGTGACACAACACACACTGCTTTATTAATTTCCTCTGATTCAGACAAAACTAGCCTTTCACCATGCCAGCCATAGAGGATGCTTGATTTGCCAAGATTTTACTAATAACACAATTCTCTTTAATTCCCTCATATCTGTTATAAGCAATTAATGAGTAATACCTTCTAATAAATCTACTTTATTCCTGGTATAATTTTTCTACCCAGCTGCCTAATCTCACCTTTCTTGATCTCCTGCTCTAAACTTTATCTGTGGACAACGAATTATATTTCTGAACTATTGGATGTGGATTTTCTGAGCTATTGGATGTGGAATCACGGAAATGCAGGATAATTCCAGCAGGAAGGCAGCTCAGGGTCCACAATGCAGTCTGACAAGCTTGCTCCAGAGTTTATACAGTTAGGTCTTGAAAAACCTTCAAGGATAAAGACTGCACATCCTCTCTGGGCAACCTGTGCCACCGTCTGACTGTCCTCATTGTGAGAAAGTTTCTTCTTGTGTCTAGTCTCAACATCTGTTTTTATTTATGTCCACTGTCTGTCATCTTGCTGCCCCACACTGCTGTGAAGAGCCCAGCTCTGTCAACTCAATGACCTTATCGTAAGCACTGGGGGCTGTTATCAGGTCCTTGAACCCATTACTGCTCCAAGATTAACAAGCTCAACTCTCCCAGCCACTTCTCACAGGGCAAGTGCTCCAGGCACCACCATCATGGTGCCTGCCCCTGAACTGCCTCCAGTTTATTGATGTCTTTCCTGCATCAGAGGGGCCAAAACTGGACAGAGTGTCTAGATGTGACGTAATGAGTCATGAGGACAGGGTGACCATGCATTTTCTGGCTGTCCTGGTTCTTTCCCTGCTCCTACAACCCAGGATGTTGGTGACTTCTCTGTTGCCAGTGTTCCTGTGGTCCCATGCTCAGCTTTGCTGCATCAGGACCTCCAGGGCCTTTGCCACAGAACTGTCCACAGGTAGAAACTGCGCAGCCTGTGCTGTTGCAGGGACTTGTCCTTCCCAGGTGAGGAACTTTACATTTGTCCTTGTTGAATTTTCTCAGGTTCCTGTTGGATCACTCCTCCTGCCTGCCTAGGTCCATCTGGATATTAGCCTTGCCCTTCACTTCAGCATATTCATTGGTCCCCCTGTTTTGTGTCATCTTCAAATTTTACAAGAGTGCACTCTGTCACATACTCCAGGTCACTGATGAAAATGTTAAGCAGATTGCAGGACTGACCCCTGTGGTATTCTACTTGCTACCAGCCTTGAGGTGGAGAACAACTCATTAGCCACTACCATCTGATCATGATCGTGCAACCAGAGTTTTATGCCTTGGTTTGATCCACCCACCCAAACCGTGATGTCCCAGCTTGGATGCAAGAATATTACAGCAAATATGTTGAAAGCCTTGCTGAAATTGAGGTTAATGACATGCGCTGCTAGACATCTAGTCATTTTATCTTAGAAAGCAATTAGATTAGTTAGCATTGATTTACCCTTTGTAAATCCCTGCTGAGTGTTCCCAGTCACACTAGTCTCCTTCATGTGTGCAGAAATGTGCTTCAAGAGGACTCATTCCATGATTTTCCCAGGGACTGAAGTGAGACTCTTCAATATTTAATTCCCTGGATCTTCCTTTTGACCTTTTTTGAAAGTGAGTGCAACATTTACCTTCCTCCATTTGTCAGGGACCTCCCCTCATCTCCACAACCTTTCAAACACAATAATCTGGGCAGATTACCAAATAGGTATTGTCTTCTGAAAGCATTGACTGAAACAAGACTGGCCTTGAGGCTTCTAAAAATGATACGGTGACTTCAATAACAGTTCACTTGCATGCACCTGCTTGCTCTTTGCATAGCCATCATCCCACAATATCTCTCTATCTCAATCTTTATTATCTTGAATGTATTATTTAGGCAGTACAAGGTCATCTTGCGTTTGTCTTATTAGTATTTGGACCTAGTGATTGGTATTTAGGGACACTATAGACTTAAGGATTAACTTCGTCTCTGTTTCTTAGTCATAATGTAATACCAAGAGGAGAGGGAAAAAAAAAACCAAACCAAAAATGGATTGTGAAAATGAAAGACTTTTCATTATTATACACATTAACATAGAATTAGATTTATTTATTTGCAGAACAGCTACTACTTATGCTAAACAACTTGAGTATAAACTAATCATCAGAGGTTTACTAATGGCACATTAATTAATGGTAAGGTAAAACCTCTCCAAAAACCCATCCTCTCAGGTTTGGAATCAGATGTATCAATCAAGTGTTTAAAACAGGCGTTAGAGAGGTCTGTCAGCTCACTTCCTTCTTCCAGCAGTTACCTTTGTTGTATATATTTGGTAACAGTGTTCTCATCCAGTGGTGATGTACTAAATTCAGATGATGGAAAATCCATTGTGTCAGTCATTGCATTGTTTCACTGAGTACTTACTGTCATGTGAAGACTGACACCTTATTTCTTACTTCCAATTTATCTAGGTTCAGCTTTCAAGTAATAAATTTCTTTGTCTACTAGCAGGATTCCTCTGCTCTTTGAAATCTTTTCCTGTGTACTACGTGTGGGCTGTGATCAAGTGATGGTGTAATCCATATTTTGAGAAATTAAATGAAGGAAGTGTCTTTACTTTCTTATATTTAAATGTGGCTTTTGAAACTTCAGTTCCGTCTTCTGGCTTTCTTTTTCTAAAATTTTCCAAAATTTTCTGCCTCTTTTTACTAAGTATAAGGCTCAGCAAAGGTTTTCAGAAAAGGTCTCATTAATTCTATGTGTCATAGTAGTAACCTCTCTTCTCTTCACCGTATCCTCGCTGCTTTTATGCCAAAGATTGCACCTGATTTCATAGCTGCAGTATCAGGCAGAAAGACATAGCTGGCTATTCTTGCCCTGCAGCATAAAATTTGCGTAAAGAGCCAGCGGCTGAGATTTTCACGTAATTTAGGCAAAATAACAGTGACGGCAGTTAAATATGCATTATGGAAACATAGCAAGGCAATATTTTGTCTGGATCTTATGCAGGGTGGGAGGAAGGGTGCTTGCGGCCTGCCGAAGTTTTCAGGAACATCGTGAGGTTGTGACTAGCAGTACAGTCAGTTGGGAAAATTTTTATGAAGAATTTTCTCAGCTGTACAACTGCTCTACAGCACATTATGCCAGTGGGTATTACTTACCTTTATTCTTGGACAGCAATCCAACCCGTTTAGCTCCAAGAACTGGTTAACCCTCCTGCTGTTGCCTTGCTTGAATTGGAAGTTTTCTAGCTTTAATCATCCACCATCAAATCCCAGGTTTTGGTCCCTGCTTGCATGACTGCTTTTAATCTTCACAGAATCACAGAGTGACTGAGGTGGGAAGGCACCTCCGGAGATCATGGAGTCCAGCCCTCTGCTCAAAGTGAGGTTACCTACAGCAGGTTGCTCATGGCTGTGTCCAGTCAGGTTTTGAATATCTCCAAGGGTTGAGACGTCACGGCCCCTCTGGGGAACTTGTTCCAGTGCCTGATCACCCTCACCATGAAAAAGGGTTTTTTTATTACGTTTAAATGGAAATTTCTTGTATTTCATGTTATGCACATGATTGTTATTCCTGTCACTGGGTACAACTGAGAAGAGTCTGACTTTGTCCTCTATACTACCCCTATTAGCTACTTAATTGCATTGATTAAATCTCCCTAAGCCTTATCCTCTCCAGGCTCAACAGTCCCAGGTCTCTCAGCCTTTTCTTGTATGACAGATGCTCCAGTCCCTTAATTACCTTTGTGACCCTTTGCTCGGCTTACTCCGGTATATTTGTGTCTTTCATGTTGGGGGAAGACCAGCACTGGACACAACACTCCAGATGTCTCTCACCAGGGCTGAGCAGAAGGAGTCACCCCCCTCAACCTGCTGGCAATGCTCTAATGTAGCCCAGGATGCTGCTAGCAAACAGCAAAATCCAGTTCTCATGTGAACTGCATGTACATCACATGGCCAAAAGCCCAGTTTTATTCTTTTCTACCAGCCTCCGCATCAGACGTTTATCAGACTTAGTAGGCACAATGGTGTTGCATTGATGGTTGGACTTGATGATCTTAGAGGCGTTTTCCAACCTATGATTCTATGATTCTATGATATGATTTCTTTATCTTGCTTTGTTTCTGGTACCAAAGCCTGTCTTGGCTGCATGATAGATTAGTTTCATCAAATGAGGCAGAGAGTTCTTCATCCCACACACTTTGAAGCACTCACTGAAGACAGGTGTTCAAACACTCCCAGGTCAGCCTGGAACCTGATGGTCCTGCCTCTTTTTATGTATTCTGACTATTAGTTTTTTTCACAAAACTAAGTTATTGCTGCCACTATCTTTTTGCAAAAAGGTGGTCCTGAACCACTAAGCATTCATTTTTTAAAAGGGTAATGACACTAAGATGCTGAACAGATGTTTCAGGCTTTGAAAATTCTTACCTGATTCTTCAAAGTCAATGAAGGGAGATAGATACTTAACTGAGATGGGCTGGATTTCCTTCTGGAGATCTTCAAAGGCACTGACTTCCTCTCGTCTCTATGTGTCACTTAAGATGTAAAGCAGTTTGCTGGCTGTTTCCCACAGTCCAGGCAGGTTGTGAAATACGCTTTTGTATTAATCACAACAGAGACCTCCTAGTAGATTCTGTCACTTTGGGCTTAAAATCTTGACTCTTCATCCAATTGGTACTGAGTGGGCAAACTATTGTGTGCTAAATAGGTGTTATCAAAATCTTTCAAACCAAGGTCTCTCTGCATGCATGCAAATAAATATGAAAGAAAAATGCTTTTATAAGAGAGAAAGCAGAAAGCTGCAGTTTCCCTCCTATACTTCTGCAAGTGAATACTATGCAGTAACTTACTTTTCCTGTCAGTTTGGCAGGATATATTTTTTCACCAATTTTATTCCCAAGGTGAACTATTACCCTAGTGTTTATAAATGACAACTCTGTGTTTGCTTTTCTCCATACATCGTGTGTAGTATTTGTCTTGTCATTAACAGCACTGCCTGTCTCCCTTTCTTTCGTAATGACATTCATTTTCCAGAGTAGACTGAATGAGCAAGTTCTGCTAAAGGGAAAAAAGAATAGCAGGTGTGAAACACCAGATCAGTCATATTTCCAGGAACATTTTCTGACCAACAAAATTTACATTATCAGAGGTAGTGAGATGATCGTTCTATCAGGGCCCTCAGAACAAATTGATCTACATTTACCAGGCCTAAATATCTTCTGAGTGGCTTTACTCCATGTTTGCTTATCGAGTAGGGAGTGGGTCAAGCCTGGAGCCTGCTGAAGGGAGGATGAAGAGCTGGGACTTCAGGTTAATTTAGACTGGATGAAACCAAGCCCTGAATACTAAAGTGGTGGGTTGCAATGGTTAAAATAAAACAGAGAACAGAACCTTGACATTGTTAGAGGAAATCCTGACTTTGATTTCTTATAAATTTTAAGTCTTTAGCTAATGAAGTTGAAACTTTGTCTCAGACTTGATCTCTGTTTAGATGTGAATTCGGAGCAAAAAATACAACTGTTTGTAAAACTTGGCTGTTTCAAAGCAAGAAAAAGATAAATGCCAAATATTTCTCCCATGATAAATTGCAAGCCTATAGGTTTGCAGTAGAAGTACACAAAAGTCTGTTCACACCTTTGTCCAAAGTCACAGGGATTTCTTCTCCTATAGGCACTTCCAGAAATCTAGCAGTCTCCAAGGTGACCACTCCAAAAACAGATGCTCTCACACTGGGGGGGAGTTTATGTTAGACATGTTGAGGTTAATTGAAAGTGGCATCTCTTAAAAATAAAAGATAAGTGTTAACTTTTGACAAATTTTCCACTTTTTCTCTTGGAATACAGTGGATTGTAAAACTTGTTTAGGCTCCTATATAGATGTGAATTTGGGGGTTTTTGAGAAGAAAGAAAGACAGTTGTCCATATTTGAGACTAATTACCAACCATTGCAATCTAGCAGCTTTCCTCTACAAGTTGCTTGATTCGGGCTGATGTGCCATGGCTTCTCATTTTCAATCTCCTTTTTCTCAGTGTTTGAGTCTCCCTTGAAATTATATTTAATTTTGTCCATGCTCCAATATAAATTATAATGCCACTGTTACTACCTGTCTGAGACTGACTCAGAATTGAGGCTTATTTTACATTCAGATAAAATACCTCATATTTAAATAATAAATTATAAAGTCTTTCACTCCATGAGTGTCAATAGAATTTGATTCAGGATTAAGACCATTTTTTACAGCAGCTGCAATATTTAATGTGTGAAACAGGAATGTATTTTTCCATGGCTTTGAAGGCCAGAGTTAAAGTGGCAAATCTTTTTGATCATTCTACATTGTATTAATTGGAATGACATTGTAATGGCAGGGTCTTGTGGACAAGGTAACATTTTTATTTATTCACTTGAGTAATGAAATGGTTCAGTTACACATCTAGGGGGAATAAATTGAAATCACTTGAAGAACAAAAGAAAATTTAGCTTGTGGTTACGGCTTTGTTATGGTTTGGCTGCGGCCAGAAACAAAAGCGCCACGCGGCCGCCCCTCACCCCGCCACGGTGAGGAGGAGAATGGAAAGAAACAGGCAGAAACTGGTGGTTCAGGATAAGGGCGGTTTAACAGAACAGCAAACAAAGGGAACAGGAACAACAACGATACAGATAAGGAGAAAACACAACACAAACCACACAACCCACAGAGCTGCTCTCCCGAACCGCCACCACTGCGCTCCCGAGCCGCGAGTGAGTTCCTGTCGCCCAGCTCCCCCCCACCGAAACCCAGCATCACGGCACATGGTATGGAATACCCTGCTCTGTTTGGCCAGGTGGGGTCAGCCCTCCCGGCTGTGTCCCTTCCTGGATTCCGGTGAAAATTAACCCTGTCTTGGCCAAACCCAGGATAGGCTTTGGTATTGGCCTCAGAAAGTCAAGATTCAATCCCTGCTATGTTGAAACTGTGTCCTGGTAGTTTAGTCCCTACTTGCCTCAGATATTTTTAAGGATGATATAGTATTCATTAGTGTGTAAGCCCCTGAAGTTTGTCTTACAGTTGTACAGTATACATGAAGAAATCTTATTTGCTATTGTGTGTGTAACTGTAGGTCATGCAACGTAAATCTGCTAATTAGCAAAACTCCCAATGCCATTAGTCATTAAGTAGCAGGGTGATGACTTCCATGGGTGCAGGCACATCACTAGAATAGTGACCTGAATCCTAAGAAGCAAGTGTCAGGGTCTTGATGGCACCCGTAATACCTCATCTGGGATCTTCCTCCGCTCCCTGTCCATGGGTGCAGGAACTCCATTTTTAGCTTGGGTGGTGGCCATCTGTCCCTGTCCCAGCAACACCATAAAAGTGGAGATCTCCAGCTCTGACTGTGGCTCCATTTCCTGGAGAGGCCCTGCCTTGTTTCCAGCTCTACCTCCAATCTAATTCTGTTTCCCTCCCCCTTCCCGGAGGGACCCCGGCCCTGGTTCATTGCTTGCCATGTCCAGGACTGTTGAAGGACCCTGTTACCAGCCTCTGGCTCTGTCTTCTTTGTTTGGACCCTGTAGGACGTCATCTCATGGACTGTCCCCTTTGGAAACAGCCAGCCATTGCTGCACCCTGTCAGCAGAAGGTTCCTTGATGATAAAGACATTGCGTGCTGTTCACTGAAGCAGTTTCTGTAGCATACCAAATGACCATTTTCCAAGTTACTTAGTCAAGTCCTCAAAGGCTGATTCTACCAAAACAGTTGCTTTCCGTTATGTGAAACGTGTCAAATATGACACTGAAATGGTTAGGAAGGGAATTGTTCTGCGAAGTCTCCATGAGAAGACTTCTTTATTTCTCCCTGCTCTGATAATTATTGAGGTGGGGTACTTGGTGTTACATGCTGATGTAGGTGCTCCCCAAATACCAGCACAGTCATTCTTGTATTCTTTAAAAACTCTAGAGCCCCAATAAGGATAACAGTCTAATAAATGCAGCTAAATTTTTTAAAAAAGCACAGCCTTAAAGCATTTACAAACTATACTTACCCCGATATGAAGTTTCAAGTTCAAATTCTTTAGCAAATGTTTTTTACCTTCGTACTGCCAGACACCACAATGCAGCATCTAATTACTTTCTGTGCCGTCAGTAGCAGAGGAAGTGTACTGCATGCTATGAAACAGGTAGAAAATCACATACTGTGGTAGAAAATGATCACTTAAGGTCCTTTTCAGCCCTATTTCTTGATTTTGTGCCCATAAATCCCCTATTACACTTTTTCTTTGTAAAAACTATTTAGGGTCAAATTTTGTTTTAAATTTGGTCAATTCCCATTTGACTGTGGAAGGGGATGAGAGAATTGGCATTTTTCTGCTAGAAATTATGTTTGTAGAAAAGTCTTTCTTGAAAGGTCATGTTATGTAACAATTATTAAAGTAAGACCACATAGATAAGTTTCTTTTCCACTGAAAGCTTGTTGTGTGGCTGGGCTGACTGGGTCTTGTATAATTCATGATGGGCACTCTGTTTTGCGCCATTTCTTGGGGAGTGCAAATATTGTAATGACTCTAAGATATGAATTTCATCTTTATTGTAATTTGAATTGATTTTTAGTTGTTTTGAAGATAAAAACCAATGTCTTTGACATTGGAAGGAATAGCCTGTTGTGGAGAGGAACCTGGCTTGTTACTGGTGGACTGCCCACAGGGAGAAAGGACAGCCACATCCGCAAATGGAGTGCTGTTTATTTGGTCCCTAATATACTGAATTACAGTCTGACTCCCACAAATACTTAAAGGCAGGAGAGAATAGAGTACAGTAAGGTAGATGTTAACAACTGCACTTTTTACTGGTCTACCACGGGACACCAAATCCAGAGTTTTAATACCATTTTAAAAAGTGGAAATATTGATGGGCAATTCATGGGCTCATATTTCTGTTAAGACATATTAAAAAGTCTTTTAGTTTTCTAAAAACTTGGTCTTCCATTGTGGCAACTTTTACCTTCCTTTCAGCTCACCTTTTCTAAGTTTTCCAGTGTACTGGTCATAGCAAGTGGTGGCATCAGCCGAGAAAACCATCCTACATGAGAATCACCCTGTCTCCAGACACACCCCTGCTTCACTAGCTTGCTTGCAAAATTTTTATTACATTTTGCTTTAAAGTTTAAGGTTCAATTTTTGAAATCTACTTTTTTCAGCTCTAGTTAATATTCTACCACAATTTATGGGGACAAAATATTTAAAATAATTCATAATGTTACTCGTAGTATTCTGCCACTATAACAAGTCTCTTAAATCTTTGTTTAGATAGATGGATTAAAACCCCTACTGTTCCAGTATCACTGAGTGGCTATTGCATGTTCGAAATACACATTTTGATGAATTCTGATTAGGCCATTGCCTCTATCTTTCTGTAGAGAACAAAAAAAGTCTGCCATGGAGGCAAGAATAAAGAAATTCTTGTAAAGCCTAAGCCTTGGAAGAAGAAAGAACATGTACTCAAAAAAATCAAAGTCCTCTGTAGGAAAGGATGGGACTGATTTACTGCAAATAGAAAGTATAAAAAATCACTAGGATCAGTGTATCCTCCTCAGTTTTCTGTTATTTCTAACGGTTTACCTAATACTATTGAAAGTTGAATTTTCAGGTGTGGATATGATACTAATGCAGGAAATACAGCACATAATGAAGAACAATGAAGCTCAACACAGAGGGCTTAAATCATTTAAATGCTTTTTTCTAAGAGACAATGTAGAATAGTAAAGAATCCAGCGAGGTAACAAATAGAATGTCACTGCAGTGTGTTACTAGGAGTTTGAAATAAATTTGGGGAGTTATTATGGAGATATTCCCTATGGCCTTCAACCCTCTGTTCTTCTGTATTGGAGAAGGGAAAAGAATTGCCAGGAATACAGTACAAATCAGAGAAGATGATATTATTGTATATAAAGTAGTTAGACTGCACCTAGAGCACTATAAACAACACTGAACACCACACCTAAGAAAAGACATAAGTGCCCATGAGGGTACAATAGGGAGCAGACAGATTTGGTCTCAAAGGCATTTGCCTGAGCAACCAGCGTGTGTTTCCAGTGGCTGAGATGAGATTTTGTGCTGATATAGCAGAGATTCACCCAGCTATGAAAGGGATTAATAGAAGAGGCTCAGGCAAATCTGCCAAGTATACATCAGCTAAAGAGAGATTGCCCAAAGCATTATGGTGATTTGGGCAAGCATCCAATGGGTTACTTTTGTCCATCTTTTGAGCTCCCGCCTGCTTCAGGAACTCCCTGCAGCAGATGGTTTCTCAGAGTCACTGAAGTGTGAAATAGTTAGGAAATTCACTCCAATGGTCAGTATTTGCTGGAGGAGGGTGGCGGAGTGAAGTGCCTTGTGCGGTTCCCTGAATTTGCGGTAGTCCACCAACCTCTCCTGAGCAGGAACTTCTCAGTGACAGCTAACTCAATGGACAGCAAAAACATCTAGGCTGATCATTTTAATGCTTTTTATCTACCAGGGTGCCTTTGAAGCTGGTCAGGAGCAGATCAGTCCATTCTCCTGGGGAAAACAGTAAAAGGTTATGGGTATCATGGAGATGGCCGGTCATTCTCTATATCCAGTTTTCCATCTGCTCCATGAGTTAACACTGACATCAGCCAGAGAGAACGGCCCAAGATCTTTCCTGCACCTTTACACTCGCCTATCACAAGGGTAGATAAGGTTGATAGACACCATGAAGTTCAGCCAGGACTTTTGTCTCTCGACAAGGGAAGCATAAATGTGAGGTCAAGCCTTGGAGGCATCAGAGTGCTTTCAGGACCATGCAGGACCAAAAAGTGTAATGACACCTACATATTTTCAGTAGAATTGTGCAGGGAGGACTTGCAGTTCATCAGGAGTTATTTTAGGTAGGAATAATAAAACCATGAGATGTATTTAGAAGAGTTAATCCCAACCTTCTTGGTGTTAACCTCTTTGTGTTTCAGCTGTGCAGCAGAAATATGGAACTGCAAGGACAGCAATGCTGCTGAGGAATCTTGTCATGATGAATGATATAAGCTTTGCACAGGGGCTTAAGGTCCCAAACCTGGGTGAGACCCTGAGATCCAAGCCATTTCTGAACAACAGAACTCCCAGAATATGTAGCCCCACAACACACATAGTGGATATTTACATTCAAATTATTTAAATTTATATTATTTTTTATAGTTATTGGTAAAAAAGCACATGAAATGACTTTTATTCAAATTTTCAGATCAATTCAAAGGCTTTTGACACTGTCTCCCATAACATCCTCATAGGGAAGCTCAGGAAGTCTTGGGCTAAATGAGAGGATGGTGAGATGCACTAAGAACTGGCTGAATGGTAGAGCTCAGAGGGTTGTCATCAGTGGAGCAGAGTCTAGTTGGAGATCTGTAGCTACCAGTGTTTCCCAGGGGTCAGTTCTGAGCTCAGTCTTTTTAAATTTATGCATCAATGATGAAGGGACAGAGCATACCCTCAGCAAGTTTGCTGATGACACAAAACTGGGAGGAGTGGCTGATACACCAGGAGGCTGTGCTGCTGTTCAGTGAGACCTGGACAGGCTGGAGAGTTGGGCAGAGAGGAACCTGATGAAATTCAACAAGGGCCAGTACAGGGTCCTGCACCTGGGGAGGAACAACCCCATGCACCAGCACAGGTCTGAGGCGGACCTGCTGGAGAGCAGCTCTGCGGAGAGGGACCGGGGAGTGCTGGTGGATGACAAGTTGGCCATGAGCCAGCAACGTGCCCTTGATGCCAAGAAGGCCAATGGGATCCTGGGGTGGACTAAGGAGAGTGTGGCCAGCAGGTCGAGGGAGATTCTCCTCCCCCTCTACACTGCCCTATTGAGGCCCCATCTGGGGTACTGTGTCCATTTCTGGGCTCCCCATTTCAAGAAAGATGAAGAGCTACTGGAGACAGTCCAGTGGAGGGCTATGAGGATGGTGAGGGGACCGGAGAATCTCTCCTATGAGGGGAGGCTGAGGGAACTGGGCTTGTTTAGCCTGAAGAAGAGAAGGCTGAGAGGGGACTTTGTAAATGCCTATAAATATCTGAAGGGTGAGTGTCAAGAGGATGGGGCCAAACTCTTTTCAGTAGTGCCCAGTGACAGGACAAGGGGCAACGGGCACAAACTGATGCATAGGAAGTTCCATCTGAACATGAGGAAGAATTTCTTCCCTCTGAGGGTGATTTAGCACTGGAAGAGGCTGCCTAGAGGGGTTGTGGATTCTCCTTCTCTGGAGATATTCAAGACCCGCCTGGACAAGGTCCTGTGCAGCCTGCTGTAGGTGACCCTGCTTCGGCAGGAGAGTTGGACTAGATGACCCACAGAGGTCCCTTCCAACCCCTATCATTCT
>Ga0065711_1002390_pt1 | contig 34218 bp, 11 predicted proteins | sample Hoacrofraction12_FD_59098 | JGI IMG/M metagenome (GOLD analysis project Ga0065711, IMG submission 59098) | Hoatzin crop microbial communities from Cojedes, Venezuela - Epithelial fraction 12 v2 (version 2) | ecosystem: Host-associated > Birds > Digestive system > Esophagus > Crop | place...
TTTTTTTTTTTTTTTTTTTTTTTTTTTTTTGTGAAGAGCTCAAACATACAACACTGATTCGATATTTGAACACTCCTTGTATCTTTGTTAGAGGAGATTTTAACTTCATGCTTTTCTTGCCATCCTGTCTTCACAATTGTTCTGGTGTGCCTTCTAGAGCTGCTGAATGTTTGTTGGCAAACATGAATGTTGGAATGGGCCTGGACAAACTTTTTTTAACATTTGCCGATGTGGGCAGACAGCATGCACATCTGCCTTGTTATCAAAGGGCACTGAAGGTTTTCAGTGTTTGGATATGTAGAGTGGAAACTTCAGTGTCTATTAAGGCATGGTTCATAGTCGTTGTTCCACTGTGAAGTAATCTACATAGATCTATCAGATCTTTGAAATCAGTCCAGAGTTCAGTGCAAATTAAATGTTTTTTTTTTATAATGAAAGATTTAACAGAAGATCATTAGGCATCAATGGAAAAAGATTTACCTGAAGATAAAAATGCACTCAGGACCAAAGCCTCTGTCCTCACTTTAGAAAACCTAGGCTTGTATATACACACACAAAAATGAAAGTCCGGAGTTTAAATGTGTATGGAAGTGAGACTTTGCAGACATGTTAGAAGCCCTAATTGCAGCCAGAGTGCCCACTATTGTTTTCCTGCTGGCATTTCTGCTTCTATACCACCTGTAGAGCTAAATGTTTTGTAAGGAGGGACAGACTTGTTGACCCTGTCGCTTCTGTGCAGTGGTCAACTCCCTCTGTGTCAGCTCTGGCAGCAGTTTTAAAACATAGAAAGTTAGATGGGAAACTAAGCTGCCAAAGGGTTTATACCCAATATGATCTCCTTGGAGTGCATTGTATGATCAAATCTGCTGTCTGCAACTTCCTGGTCCGTGGAAAGCCCTTGTGCAGTAGATGAGACGTAGTACGTGCTCCTTCAAGAGCTGCAGCACAGAGGCGGTGTGAAAAGGGGAGAATTTTTAAATGGCATTTGTGTCATCTTAATCCTCTTCTGCTTTCTGGTGTCTGATGTTCCTTAGAGTGTCTGTGTGCTTGGGTTTCTTCTAGTAATGTGTGCCTCTGTGGCAGTGTGATGTGTTGCATTTGCATCTGGGAGGGGACCTGTATTGGCAGTCAGGGTCCTGCTTATGCCAGTTCCTGAGCTGCAGCAAACCTCCTCCCTAGCAGGGATAACGTTAACTTGTCTAGTTGCTGCTAATTGAGGTAAAAGGTGTGCAAGAAGGTGGTAACTGGACTTATTTTAAAGAGGAGGTCTGCTCATTAACCACGGAGTAAACTGTTCCTCAAAGAGCAGCTCCTGGAGTCCTTGTGGCTTGAGGATAGATTTAGTTCAAAACTAATTTTAGAAAGTATTTCAGGAACAGGAAAATATCAAGAGGGATGAAGACAAACATCAAGTACTGTTATACTGAGGACCTAAGACTTTTCTGGGTCACCCGAGGGTGATTTTTACCAAATGTTAAATGGGTAGTCATGAGATCATGGGGTTGTCTGTACTCATCTGTGTGGTATTATATCTGGAAAAAGGAGAGCAGGGGAATTCTGGATATAGTGTGAACCAAAAGGTTAGTGTAAGCATTACTATAAAGATGATATAGGAAGATACTAAAATAGCTTTGAGTTGTAAATGATAAGCAATGTAACTGCACAGCATCTGTATCTGGTAGGGCCGATGGCTGCCCAGATACAAGAAAAGTGAATAAACAGGTCGATGTCCTGTGGAACTGGTAGGATCAAAAGTCCCCCTTGTAAAAGACCTGCATGTAGAAAATTGTGACCATGGGAAACTGAGTGCCTGGTTCGGTGCTGACATTTGGGATGTCTCAGCTGGGAAGTTCAAACGTGATAATACATGTTGTAGTATCTGTGGTATTGAGTGTATCTGTTAGCTTCACAAACTCTCAGATAAAGAGATTCTAAAGTGGACATTAGTCATGTGCAGTCAAAATAATCCAGGAGTCCAGCTCTGACATCTGTTAACAAATAACTGGGGAAGAAATTCATACTTCCCAACAGGATTCCAATACCATTAATGAGATGTGTGCTGTTAGGTATGATCCTGCAATATTTTGGTGCCCACAAATGATGATTGTGTTATTTAAACAGAAATGATAGAAATTCTTCTTGTTTTGGTGAACCTATTAGTCTTTGTTCTAAAAAAAATAAAGCTTTCAGGAAGAAATCTGTGCACATAGGGGTCTGCAGAGAAAACCCAGGCAACTAAAATCAGGATTCTGGGTATTCATACAGTCTTAGATTGCTAGAAGTACTCACACTGACTTAAAAATCAAACCAATATATTGTGTTTTGCCTGGACTTGGATATTGACTCTGAAATCGGAGCATCAAAACATGGACTTGTTCTTGCTTTTGATTTTTTTAAAGCATCGAATTTATTTCTAAATTCTTGAGATTTAGGCTTACCAAAATTTAGAGCTGAGAAGAATGAGTGTTCTCTTCATTATTATTTTAATTCAATAACTCTGCTACAGCTATAATTTGATGAAATTTTGCATTGGACAGCAAGGGAAGAGCAATAAGCTTCTGTCCTTTTTAAAGTCTGGTCCTTCTGAAATCTAATGGCAACAATTTATTTGCCTTAACAGATTTTCCACTGCTGTTCATTGAAATGGATGTGCAGAGGACTGGGGACATTAGTTTTTAGCTTAAAGAAATCATAATATTTTTAATTGAAGTTTAAGACCATGTGTGAATCAAAATTAAAATTTACATTCTGTATAGTAATTATATTTTAAATCCTGTTATACCAGCTAATTCTTTAATTAAGATAATCAATGTTTTACTTAAAAGTATAATGCCTGAACTTAAAGTATCATTTAAGAAGTGTCTTCTGTTTTTTCAGAAGCTCACCAAGACCTTTTACAAGTCAAGTTACAGATATTCCTAATCTCCTTGATGTTTTTAACAGTAGAAAATTTTCAAAATAATAAAATGAGGTTTGCAAAAGGAGGGAAATCTGTTTTTTCTTTAATCTTCCTATTTTAATGTATGCTTATGACATGAGAGAAAGCTTTCAACTAAAACAACCTTCATACCATCTTTATGATTTATTTTCACTCTTGCTCCCACTTGTTCATTCATTCAAGTTACCCATTTGATGGTGGATGGTTGGACATGTTATCATCTTCCTCTTAGAAGAATTATGTCCATCATTTGCTGTCTATGGGTTTTTACAGTTAATTTGAAACAGCTCCTGAGTTGAAAATGCAAAAATCTGATAACCTGAAGTTCTAAGAACTTGCAATTAATTTAAAGCATGTAAGTTTTAAAAAAATAAATAGTGAAGGAAATCGCAAATGAGAAGAAAAGGTTGAAGAATTTTGATGGCTATTTTAAACAACATTTGGATAATACACAGGTTTCCAGTAAACAACAGTAGAGTGAACCTTTTTTATTTCAGTAGTTTTGTTGATATAATTCTTTTTTTTTCCCTGCTAACTAATGACGCCATTCTTAATTTCTAGACAGAGCATCAAATAAAAGCTGGGGCACTCTGGCATATCTGTCCATTGTAATTACTCCTGTCATGTAGTAATATACCTGACAACATAGTATTATACACTGCAACAACCTTCATCTTCCCATATGTAATTGTCCTTCCTTATTGCCATTCACATGTCTAGATAGTTAGGTAGTTTTCAGTTATGGCTGCTAAAATTATGAAGTTGATGCTGAAACTCTTGTCACTTCTTGCAAATGTAATGTCTGACCTTCATAGCTGTATTCTGCCATTGGGACCCAGAAATAAACAACTCATCTTGTTGGCACTTTTATTCCTGTGGGCAGATGTACACTCATGAGATCCTCAGGCTGGAAGTTACTCTGCAAACTTTGACAACTTAGCTGCTTGTTAACAAAGCATTAAAAAAAAAAAAAAGGCAAAACCAAACAAAGAACTGAACAGGCCAACCTGCAGCTATATTCAGAATGATATTGGTTGGTGTTTGGCACTGAAAATGTCCATCCACTCTGGGGTCCGGTCGCTTGTGGAACTACTCTGTGGCCATAAACCATGGTCCCATATTGTAGATACTGAGCTGGTGTGTGCTGTTAGCTCTTTGAGGTGGATCTTCATGTCTGAAATAGGTCACCAGGCATCAGAGCTACATTCTGTGTTGCTCCTCAGAAAGGCTGAGATCTCATCTGTGTTACTGACATCAAAGGTTGTTGATGCCTACTACTAGATTTCTCAGAGGCTTTGGCCATGTGATCTTTAATATCCTTCAACTTTAATGTTATTAAACAAAGCTGAATGCTACCTTAATTCCAGATGCAGTTGCATGAAGTTTGGGTCTGTTTACTTCTCCCAGAGGCTACTACTAGTTTCAGTATTGAAATATTTGGTTATGGTTAAGTTTGGTTTAATTTGACTCATTCTGTCTTCAAAGAATTCTGAGTTTTTTAGAACTAGATCATTTTATGACCATTTATAGATATAAAAACAATGAACGGGAAATTAAGTTCTAATCTAAATTAGATTTTCCATTAGCCAAGCACAGTATGAGACTTTTTGCCTTCAGAAATTTGTTTTCTTTCTCTAATTAACTACAAATAATAGGTCTTAAACCTATTGAAGAGTTTGTCATGCTTGTGGTGTTACTTATTGCCATCACAGTTGTGATAGATGTCTCATGTTACTGACTTGAAAAAGGATACTGATGATATACAGTCAGGATAGCCCCTTTCTAAACACTTGATCCAGGGATCTTTTACTACAACATTAAAGCACTAATTTTTGAAAAGTGGGATGGAAGAACTGCAGTCCGTTGCATTGCATATCAGGTTATATAGTCCGATGGACAGAGTAGAAGCTGAATTGTCATGAGATGCAGTTTCTGCATTAGATTTTCTGTCATGTTATTACTTAACTGTTTTAGGCCTTACGTTATCCACTTTCTGAATAGGAATGCCAATGCTTCACAGTTTGGGGAGTGAGCTAATTCCTCTGAATGAGGAAGAAATCATCAACTAAAAATCTGTACTTACTCTGACACAGATAAATTAGGAAAAAATGTACTTAATCTAAATAAACATTTGTAGCATTTATTACACTTTCAAAATACAGGGTGTAGGTTTGTATTTATTTTACTGTTGGGCATACAGCTTAGGGGCATGAGTGGACAAGTGAGATGCAGTGTTTTCCTGTACATCCAAAACAGTCCCGCAAGGTTTTAAGAAGTAGAAACTGCACAAAGGAGTCAAAAACAAAAAAGTGTTCCGACATATTCAAGTTTATAACATTTGAGTATGGAAGATTATATCTGAGTTCCAAAGCATTTCATATTTACCACACACAAATTGGAACTCATGGGAACTTTAGAGGGTGCACTGCTTAAAATGTTATTCAAAAGAAAGTGTAATAAAAAAAAATGTAAAGATTAAAAGTTAGTCACAAATTATCAAAAACCCAAGGCTTTCCCCCAAAGCATCGTAGCTTTAAATAATTAACTACACTCATGTTTGATCTTGACACTGAATTCAAATCCAGGATAGACTCCAGACCCAAACTGAAAGAAAATGCTGATATTTTTCTACCCTCATTTGCAAGATCTCTGCTCAATACCATATTGCTTGTTTACTTCACTATGATGCTCCATTTATCTAGTTATGCTCCATAACACACATACTTGAATATTTAATCGTGGAGTCTGGGCTCCTGGGCAAAGAAAAGGCTTGATCTGTTGAGACTGCCTGGATCATAGGCCAAAAAACTAAGCCATGGATATGCTTTCCTCTGGCCTGACTGGGAATTTGTACTTCAGATTTAATTTCGGCATCAAATACTAACTCTGTATTAGCTGCATACTTTCTCTTACATTTTAATTTGACCTACAATCTTGTTTAAAGCATCCCTCAAGAGATCATTCACCCAACTTACTCTTTAGCAAACTGTGCCCTCTGTTTCCGCTGCTTCATTCCCTCTTTCCAGCCGTCACAATGTCTTCTCCAGCACTGCTCATCAGGTACGTCTCCCTCACTCGCTCTCTGACTGTCGAGCAATCAGTGTTGATATCAGCTCTTGGGTTTTTCACTCCCATCCTCACTTTGGCTTCTCCAAGATCACTGGAAGTCCTGCCTGCTATCATTTTTGTCTTTTCTTTTCCAATTCTGTGCTAGGCTATTTCCTNTTCTGTCTCTTTCCCTTGTACTCCCCNTAAGCAACTTTCATGAGCTCCTGATGATTTCTTGCTATTTTGTAGAGGTGATAAGACTCACTTTGACTACATGTCATTTGGAAATTCAGTCTGGTTTTAGCCTTTATTCCTCTATGAATGTCCAATCTTTAACTCGAATCCCCAAAAGGTCTATATTTATAGCCTTTGTATAGATACAAACATGTTTTATTTCATACATACACACAGGTATATATAAAGCACACATATATAAAAAGAAGACAAACTTTCCTTTCTGTTATATATTCACACTTCCAAATTGTATTTTTATCTCTGAAGGCAACTTGGCTTTCTTACTTCATTCAGACCTATAAAGGAAGGTGTATTTTTGGGTGTTGTCTTTGCGTCTCTTGCATGTTACAGCCAATGGTTGCAGATTTTTCTGGTATTTCCAAGAGAGATGGTCTTTTCAATTGAATTACACAGGTAAAATTATTCTGATTTTCTGTGTCAGTTATTATAATGTCTAGCAGGGCATGGGCATTGCAGCGTTAGTCTATCCAAATGTGCAGGACACACCTGAAAAGATGTGGGTTTTTTTTTAAGACCATTACATAGACTTCATCTTCTCTTTAGCACATCACGCACAAGCTTCATTTCACAGTTCCTTCCCAGCCTACCTACCTTCTTTCTTTCACTGTGAATATGCCAACTTTTTCCTCTGAAGTAGCCTAACATGCCAATTTCTTTGTCTGTTAATTTTTCATATAAATACCATCATTCTTTTTCATGCTACCAACTTATCTCTGTACCCTCCTTCAAAATCATCTTCTTCTCTGTGTCTTTATTGCCATTGTAACTTTGATGTATTTCTTCTTCCGTCACCTTAGAAACTCTGCATGTTTAGGCAACGACACTTTTTTTCTGTTGGTTTCTATTTTGTCCTACTGCTAGAAGGAGTCCTGGTCCATGACCAAGTCTCCTAGATCCTGTCTTAATATGAATAATGTAGAAGTGTCAATTTACAAATTAAAGTTTCGGGGTTGTTGTTTGTTTTCTAAGGCACAATCTGGATCTGCTGAAAAATCCTGAAACTTATTAAATCACAAAATCTACATTCTTTCCCAAAAGAGAGTCCCAGAGTTGGCCTTAAATTGTTTGATGATAATAATAATTTATTATTTATTAATAAATATGATTTATATCCTACCTAAAAGTTCATTTTTTAAATGGAAAAATTTTAACCCCTTCTAGAGCTGTGAAGGATGCTCTGGTTTTGGGGCTGATAAGTGGGTTTTCAGAACTGTATGTTTTTCCGTCTCATCAGTGAATCCCAAAGAAAAGCATAGAAAAGCTCACTGCTGACGTTCCAATCTGTATTGATCAGCTGACCCACCCTTTGGCCAGGACAAATCGTAAAGCACTTGCACTGTAAATATTTGCTGTCAATCACGTAGCACCTGGGCACTCAGAAAGCGAACAGACCTCTGTTGAGGTCTCTGTCATGTACTTCTGTGCCTGTCACAGAAGACTTCTCTGTACTTCATGGAAAACCTAAACTAGCTAGCAAGAGGAAGACAGTGTTGTAGTGTATTGCCTTTGCATTGTACTTTGTCTTTTTGTTTCTCCTTTTGATCACTTATCTTAACAATTTAAAAAAACAAACAAGTATTATTTAACAGGTGAGTGCTTTTTAAATGTCACCTGAATCTCCTGTAATAGTCAATAGGATCTTAGTCATTGTCTTTGAAGGAAGATTTAAGACTTGGTTTTTTCTTGTGGGAAGGAGAATACTTCTTAATTAAAGAGGGAGCAGTAATATTTTTCAGTGCTGCTGATGCTGCTGGCGGAAGGCGAAGTGCTTTGCGAGCTTGCGGTGTCTCCGGAGGCATGGTGAAGGCAGGTGACTTGCTGCAGCCATGGACCTTGCAAGTGTTCTACTTCCAGCCACGCTTCCTTCTCCAGCCTTGAAACTTCGTGGTTAATCACTACTTTTTTTTTTTTTTTTTTAAGAGAAACTTGCATTTTCTGTTTGCCAGCAGATGGCAGTGGTGTAGGAGTCTTGAACATACCATAACCGTCAAGAAAAAAGGGCTTTGCTACAAGTGTTTGCAGGCTGCTGTGTACTCAGTCTCTTCCAGCTGCAAGGGGATTATGAACTTATTTCTCCTTGCTCTGCACAAATTGATTCATCTCATCAGCACTTTCTGATCAATTGATACGTTTTTGAAAGCATGTTTTTGGCAATTACTTTTTCTAGTGTGTGAAATGATACCATCTTGAGTATTGATGAAAAAGAATGCTGATACAATAAACAGAAGTACTTTATACACAGCCTTTCCCTAGTGACATAGAAGCATTGAGCATCTTCAAGTGCTTTTACTTTTAGAAATAACCAGATGAACATTTTCTGACTTTTAAATTAGTCTTTTTAAAAATCTGTTTGTATCACGATGCAGGATTTGAAATCAACTTGTTTTGATAATTTTTAATTTCTAAGGATACATCATTCTGCATTTATAAGGAGTGGCTTTATGGGAGGGGGATATAGTGAGCAGTTAACCTCTTGTTTACACGAGCAGGTATGGGTCTTGCTTCCATCTCCTGCGATGTGGTCCTGACTCCACAGCCTCCTTCCACTCCAGTCCGTGCTGGACTGGGGTGCCCACTTCCACAGTGTGCTCTACTGGTGAGTCAGTCATGCCCACCAACACATAGATGCCAGAAAGTAAGTATTTCAGCCTCATGCTGAAACTCCCTACTCAATTGCTATCTAAACCTGAATATACCTGCACTCTAGAAGTTTATTGATTTTTGGATGTTAAGAAAAAGTGATAAAATTGCATTCAATGAAAGGACACAATTGTTTTAATTTTGTAAGTGCCAGGCATCCCAGTACCTTATCTGTGCTCGAGTCTTTTCAGCATTCAGAAAACTGAGTGTTTCTCTGCTTATGTCCCTGACAGAGTAGGCGAGATGTGAGACTGACTAACATGGACTGATGGAATCGGGTCCCTCATAAATTCAGTTGTTGGTTCTGCTCTTGTTTTTACCACAGCTGAAGTCTGAAATTATGGTGACTCTCTTCTGTGTAACATCTTATTTCTAAAGTGCACCAAGCATTTCTCAAAAGCTCTTGAAGTCATCAGCTCAGCTTCACTACACTTGTGTCAGGAGCTTGCTTCCTAGTCGATGAGGGGAGAGGGGCAGGTTGTCTCCAGTCACAACTCAGGTCTTCAGAATATGGAGACAACTCCCAGAGGCTCTTTCATTTTTGCCATGTAAAGAAGTTTAAAACTACTAGGCTCTAGCCTACTGCAGCTGGACTTTCAGTGTAGGGTTTTTGGTCAGTTGGCTGAACTTGGGTGACGTTAATCTCTACCACAGCTAAGAGTCTGAGTGAAGAAAACCAACATGTGTAGCTATTCTTCATAGTCCTAGAGTTAATTTGGAAAAAAAACTCATTTGAGAAGGAATTTGAGAGGTGGGCAGCTGTATAAGTAATTGACTCAAGTGGGAGGTCTTGCACAGAATTATCAGTATGGATGAAAACATGAAAATAGCGGAGAAATTGCTAACTGTAGATCACCTTCTGAATTTAGCACCAGGAGTGCAGGAGAAGGCACAAAAAAAGAATAAAGCAACAGAAAAGGGAAAAGTAAGAAGAGTGTTTAAAGGAGGGGAGAAGTTGTTCAGTGGAAGGTCAGTGAGGTAAGGACTGAAAAAGTGTGGTGGAAATATTTGCAAGAAGATGATTTTAGGAACTGGAAAAATGATTGGCTATATAGGTAAGGAAGCAATGAGTGATGTTATCAAGGAAGTCAAGTAGGGGTGGCTGAGGTGACTAGTATTCTTCTTCTCTTCTGTAGAAGATGACAGAGGTGATATGTTCGTATGCCAAAAAGTACCTTGACTAACTGCAAGGAAAAGGTCCTTGAATATTTCATGCCACATATTGCAAGTGCGCATTTCTCTGTAATAAATCCTAGCCTAACCCCGTTTTCTGACTGAATTGTAGTAAGTATATAAATATAATCTACTTGTAAGTATAATTAAATATGAGACAAAAAACTTCTGAAAGAATCCACATTAGACATGACAACCTTAATTTTGCTTAATTTTACTGTCTTTTCTTTATCTCCTGGATTTTCTTCTCATGGCAGTACAAATTATGGCCCTGCTATGTGGCCACAAGTTTTAAGCTGAGGGCAGCTCACAGAAGGGATATATTGCATCACTGGTCCTACTACATACTGGTACCTGAAATTTAAGAAGCTGTCATTACTTCTGTTGTTGTTTTTAAGCTTCTATCATGTTTAAAGAGGCAGTGGTAAGTACCAGCTGCTACAAAAAAAATGCTTTAGTCTTAAATTCAGAATCTTTTGGTGAAAAAAAGTTTCAATTACATTTTAACACTAATTTTCTCAGGGAGCAAGAGACACCAAACAGCCCTATTGCCAAGTATCTCTTATCAGCTAAAGCCAAGCATTTAATTGCTTATGTATTGTGAAATTTATATAGGCTTCTGGCCTTTCTGAAATATGCAATATTCAGGCTCTTCAGCTCATTTCAGTGTTTCACATAGGAGGTGTGTGGATGAATTCTGACTTCCACTTGGTAGCCTGCAGGTCATTTTCTGCATCAAAATAATTGAAAATATGTAGAAAAATTAGGAGTTGTCAAAGATCAAATCAATGTTTAAAAGAAAAAAAAAATCGTCCTCAATTGCAGCTCATGATTTGGTGGTTGTACAGCACTGAGTGCCCAGGGTTCTGGGCTGGGGATAGAGAACATTATTGCAATACAAATAAAGACTGCGCACACTTCAGTGATTTAATATAGTGCTTACAGGGCCAGCGAACTGCATCAGTCAGTGCTTTCTGTAAATACTGAAAACTGCTCATATGAATTATCAGCATGCTTATGTAGCTCCAATATTGTTTACTTTGTACTATGCCTTTTAATTTTTGATGGCACTGCCATTTTAAGAGAGAATTTATACAGTGTATCTCAGAGAAGGAGGTATGTTGCACTTAAGATGAAAATGGGTTCACTGCATCCAAGGTGAAGTAAGACTATAAGCATAATTTTTCTGTTCACCATTAAAACCTATCAGTGAGTAAAAACTGGAGGTACAAGTTTGCCCATAGAAGCATAAGTGTGTGTCCCACAAATATGCAGGTACCCTTAGCTCCCGCTCCAATTAACAGAATAATGGTGTGTGGGGGTGTGTGTGTGCTTTCTAATCCTTGTTGGATGAAAATGATATGCAAGGTTCAAATCCAAAGGAAGAGGGGTATGGGATAGAAGAGGAAGGTAGGAGGGGGAGGAGTAATAAACCGTCTGTCTGGTTTTGAGATTATTTCATCTCCTGGCTGTGAGGAGAGGTGAGGTCTCACACCGTCCGACACGGTGAAGGGACTTACGGGGCCAGAGAGGGCTGGTGCTATGGGACTAGAGAGGCTGGAATGGAGAAGCAGGGAGAGGGAAAAATCTTTACAGTTGATGGAAGCATTAGCAGCCAACCTGTCAAAAGCATCGTAAGAAGAAATGAGTGATGTTGCAAATGAAGACAGTTGGGCTTGCAAGGCCAGGCAACTATTTCAGTGAAAAAAAGGTGCCCTTATACCAGCAGGACAGGGGCAACGCTCTTGGTGATCCATACCAGGACAGGGCAGCATACAGTGACCAGTAGAAAGAGACTCTGATTTCCTTTCAAGGCGTTGTGTAAACATACAGTGTCTGCAGATACCTGTTGAAACTGTGTGCTTGCAATTCTGTTACAATTGCATCAGTCACTCACCCTTTTGCCCGTGATTTGTGAAGAAGAGGGAAGTTAAGCAGGCAAGTAATGCTGCTGTGTACTTTGTGTCCTGTTGATGGAAACCAGTATTTTATGAATCCAGGGATGTTTTGGAATGCAGTAAACTCTGCTAGAATATGTTTTTTATGATTACCAGAAATGCCATAACATTTCAAGGTACTAGCTTCTGAGGGTAGATTTATATGATTGAAAAATCTTTGAGGAGAACAGATGTGAACACTGGAACCAAATGAGAGCATGTATTTCTCACATCTGTCCCTTTAATTTTCTGCATATTTGTGAGTCTGTCTGGAGTCGTGGGATGCTATATCTGTCGTATGCCAACAGATGGCAACATTATAAGTCCATTTTTAAAGATGGTTAGAAATAACCAACCTCTCAGCTGCTCCAAATTTAGTCAGAAAAAAATGAGGAAAATTAATCGTGTCTTTCCTTGGATGTAAAATGATTTTGTGTGCCAGCTGAAAAACCAACAAACTACCCCAAAAAACCTCATCAAAAACCCCACAATCACAGGTACAGTTATTTTTTCCTTCATTTCTATTAATTCTTCCAGCACCTCCTGTATTTCTTTCTTTTACATACTTTACATGAAATTTAATATTCAGTGTTGTTTGACCTGGATTTAAGATGTTACCTTTTCGTGAGTATGTATGAAACAATGTTCAGTGATGTTTCCTAAGCCTTTTGAGATCCCAGAAGTAATAAAACTTTAACGTAGATAGACATCTCAGGTGTTTTCTGTTTGTTTTGTTCATAAGTTTGTACAATATTTTATCAGAAGCAGCAATAGCAACACAGAAGTCACAGGGTGAATTCCCATTGTTTCACATTATACAGGAATCGAAGGAGATGAGCCATTGATCCTGCTAGTTTAAACTACGACGCTTTATAAGAATACTGAATGAAATTCAGACCGAGCCTTTGCAATTTACAAATAATGGAATTTGCTTGGCTTGCTGCAGCCAGCTCACTCGTATCACTGGGCCGTGCATGGTGCATCGATGGGTTGGGAGGCTCGTGGCAGTTTGTCCAGCCTGCTCAGCAATTCAGCGAGTGACTCCAGGGGGTAGCACAGCAGTGCTGAATGATGAAATGGGGTGGACAGTGAAGATATCTCAGGAGGGAGACCTAAAAGTATTGTGGTAGAGGTGCAGCCTAATTGGGCAAAATCTTTAGGTGATCACCATCTTGCTTGAAATCATGTCTCCACTTCAGAGTTTATAGGTTTATTTTTTTCCTGCCTGTGTATAATTTTACTACATATATTATACACCCAACAGATCTGCTTTTCAGTGTAAATAAAATTCTGATTTAGATATAAAATAAGTATCTTAATTGAAACAAAATATTTGTCATGTATACAGCCTTCATCTGTTTTCTAAAAATACTGTTCGTTGAAATTATATTTGTGAGCACTCTGTCTTTAGGGGTAATTTGCACAAAATCAGAAGGAAGGACATTGGGAGATGGGACAATACTGAGAGCAGGAATAGTCTGGGAGGGGGTTAGGGGTAAGAGCGTTGCTGGTGGATAGCAGCCTGCAGGCTAAACTTTATATAATAGCCTAGGTGAAGTCCCTTCGTCTTCAGGCGGGTAGATGCACAGGAGAGGCTTGTTGGTTTGAGGTCACATTTTTACACAGGGAATCTGAATAATTAAAGACAAAAAATCCTTTACAGATGTGGGATGATTATTGCTATCATTGTGCCTACTATTACGACACATGTGTAAGTGTCAGCACCTACTTGGAGTCCTACAGCACGGTATCATTGAACTGAAGAGTTCAGAGAATGTAATCCAGGCAGGACTCTTGATTTTGTTGCAAAGCAGAGACTAATGACACCAAAGTAATTTGGCTTTAGGCCAAAACCTGTTGCCTTTCATAATTAATTGGCTTGTTAGCTTGTGAAGAAGTGTGTGCATAGGCTGTACTAAATGGTGTCAAGTCAATCTGAAAAACAGGCAATACAGTGTACCTCAATGGTCTGCTCTTGAACTTTTTCTTCATCACTAGCAGCCAAGTTAGTGGAAAACATACTAGATTTTTTTGATGATTAGGGCATCTGTGATAGCAGCTGCTTTCCTTCCCACTGAATCTTAAATCCAGTTTGCTTTAAATATGAACCATTGACAGAGATGCTGCCCAAACTGTGTAGCTGGCTTTGTAAATTTATTGCACTTAGTAATTAGTGTTTCACCTGCAAGACCTGAGTATGAGCTATGGGAAAAAGATCTCTGTGGTGTGTCCCACACGACTTGTGGGGTCTACATTTCTGTCATGCCCCAGTAATGAAGCCTGAAGTGGTCCTTTCCTGTTTCCCTCCAGTAAGCCAGGTCATTCCCACTGGGGGACCAACTGGATGACACTGTACTTCCCTCCCTGCAGCTGGATTAACTTTAAAAAAAGTAATGATACCTGGAAGTGAGAAGGGATGGTGCCTCTTCTGGTCTGCTTTGACTGCATGTTTGAGGACCAAGACAAGGAGAGCGCCCAGGCACTCAGGTTCCCCAGCTTCATAAGAACTGCCCTGCAGGTGGCCGTTCCTGGGCATTGGCTTGTTTTTCTAGAAGATTGGGTAAAGTCACTGTGTTTCACCAGATGACTCTGTACTTACAGTGTGCATTTGATGAGCTATGCCCTGGCTTTTGTTTGAAAGTGTCAAATCAGAAGACAGGCTGTGCTGTTACCAAGGCTTAATGCTGCTGTGTTCCACGTAGGATCCCTCTGTGGCTGTTGAGCATCAACAGGGCTACTTCTGCTGGGCAGCTGGAGAGCTATGAGGCTGCAGCCTGAGGAAACAGCCAGCCCCCTGAAAAACCCTGAGAAGCTGCAGCTGCTCACACACATGTTGACCTCAACCTTGTGGAAGCAGTTGTTTTGCTTCTAAAAAAGCCTGCTTCTGAATTATTTCAGGTGAGGTGTGTGATTATTTTTGTCTATGAAACCCCGTACAGTGTGGGATTTGGCCTTTTTAGAAAATATCTTGAGCTACTTCCTCTCATGTGGGACTGAATTTGTGTAAGTTTGCAATCTGTGAAATGTATAGGACTAAAGGGCATTGGTTTATCCTGGCGGGTGTCAAGTATGAGATCTGTTATCTGTGGTGCCCTTTGAAAGACAGAGACCCGGTGGGAGACTGTAGGGAAAGGTTGCCCGGGAGGGAGCAAACTGGAGGCGAGAGCTGAGCTCTCTGGCATTTCATTTAGTAATTGCCATGCCTAGTAATCCACTCTGCTCTGCATAATAGAGGGTGTTTTACTAATCTGTTTTGTCTGATAGTTTTGGTGGCCTTCTAGGACCAAATACTGTGTGAACTGAAAGACAGAGGGATTCAGCCATACATCTGCTGCTGTTACATGTTACTTGCACATGGACCATGCTATGGAGGAGCTACTGGTAAATCCATGATGAAGCTGCACCTGGATGTCTGAGTTGTACCAGAGAGGCTTTCAGGGTCTGTATCTGGAACAGCCCAAGTCTATTAGCCGACCTTTGATCAAGGCCCTTTTTCTCACTAGCTTTCTCAGTCACTAATTCCTAGCCCTTCACCCTTGATAGAAGGAAGGTGTCTTGTCTCATCAAGGTGTCATAATGAAATATAGAAATAATACTGACGTGCACCACTAATCACATGAAAAAACCTGTAAGCCATGATAGCAATGTCACCTCAACTTGCAGGATACAGACTGTAGATTTATGCAAGTATTTAATAGTGGCTTGCCAAAAGAATCGGTACTCTTTTCAAAAGGAATCTTTCTTTGTGTCTTTTGATATTTAAAGAGCTGTAATTACAATGGCAAAGCTTTGAATTCTTTTTTTTTTTTGTCCTCTTTTACACATTAATTTATGGACCAATCCAACATTACAGACAAGCTAATGAAAGAACCACACACTCCCTTTATAATTTTTCTTCTTTTTACAGTTTCACTTGTGTGGATGAATGCAAAGTAGTTAATGCTATAAATAAGTTTAATGAAGTATCTGTTCTCTCAATTGCTGGTTGTTGATGCTGCAGTCCTGCATAATAGGAAGAGAAAAGAATTGGATTTAAATCTTTGTCTCTCTCTTTCTCTCTCATGCTCCGAAAGGTTCCTCCAGCTACTAAATGCAAGTATTGCTCTCTTAGTTCTATTCTATATATTTAAAGCTCTCAGCAAGATTCCCTCATCACCTCCCTTCCACTCCCCTTTTTTTATTTTTAGATTTGCGAAAGATCAAAATTACATAAGCCAATTTGCTTCAGCAGAATCAGCGAAATTTGGCAACCTCCTGTGAAACGATGTCTTCTCAGCTGGTCAGGGTTGGTGGTGAACAGCAGCAGGTATAAAGAGAGCGGAGACTCCTGCTGTGAGATTTTTACTACTGTCTCATGTAGCATCCACGTGTTGTGAGATGTGTTGTGGGGAAGCCTGGGACTTGCACTCTTCAGGACTGAGTGTCATTCAGCCCCAAACAGCAAAGGCTGTGCTACATCGAGGTCAACGAGCTTAATAACAATCTGGTTGTAACTTAAATTGGGGAATATCTGGGCTGTTCTCTGGAGTTTTTTATGGAGTGTATTAGTCTGGGTGCAATCCTCTGCTAACAGGACTGTACAGCTTCCAGCTTAGACAGAACAAGCCTAAATTTGCCTCGAAACAAGGCAAGTAGGGCTTCTACAGTTCCTAAGTGGTAATGTGGAAAGCTACAAACAACTTCCATAAAACTTGAGGTAGCAACACTAACTGTAATGGCATTGATGGGACATGTTGTGCTCTCCACACAGGGAAAGAGGTACCTTGATCAGAAAGCCTACAAGGCTAATGAAGCTGGATCTTCTCCATCTCACATTTTTGCAACAGGTTTGGGAATGGTCTACCTCTGCTGGCCATAGCTATGTTGAGACCTGGGAGGTAATTTCCACGTAAGTGACATCTGCAGAGTGAAAGGTCTAATTGTGCCTTTTTGTTTAAGGAGATAACAATAATGTAAAATATATTCCGGGGGTAGCTTTGAAAGCAACAAGCTCTTTTCACAAAGGATTGTATAAGATACAGACTGTCCAGGGACTCATCTCTCTGTCTGTAACACTGATGCAGTTGTGTGACAGTCTCTGTCTTGAAGGGTTTGGGAAGAATGTGAACTTTGGGATTGAGATTGCAAGGTGCTATGGGACCAGTGCTTTGCATTATGGCAAGTGCAACATAGCATGGTCCTTCACCATTGCATCAAGGAGCTGGGCCTGACACAAATGATCTGTGTCCCTTCAGACAAGGGTTGTACCCAGTTCCCTTGAGAAGCAAACAGATAGTATGTGTTTGTCTCAGAAGAGAGACTGAAAAATCCTAGGGTACTTTGATTAGAGAAGATTTTCCTTCAGAAATGAGAATAATAAAATGTTTAAAAGGGACCAGTGAGTGAAACTTAAAACTCTATCTCTTGGAGAGGTCCAGGTGTGTCCTGGAGACTCTTCTGTGTTGTTATCCCCACTCCCTCTTTGCCAAGTCCCATTGCTAATTAATTCTTCTTTTCTAGTATAGGATAGCTTCTATGGCAAGGGTGGAGGGTGCCTCAACTCCCGTTGGCTTGGAGGGTGGAACTCTGAATTTAACACCTAAACCTGTGGAATGAATACAACTAAGCATCACTGAGTAGTGAAGAAGATACTTAACCATGTAAAGATATTTAATTCAGGGTTCATGAACCAGGCAGCTAAATACTGCTTGCCTTTTTCGGGTCTGCCTTGAACGGATGACGCATGAAACAGAAAAATGAGAAGCCTACCAAAAAATCTGGTTGGATCTTGAACCAAAGCCAGAAGAAATCCCAGGGTTCTTGACTTTCTTTGCATTTCATTCAGGCCCAGGATAATAAATGTCCTTTGCCAAAAACAGCCAACTGTGTTGTCTGAGTCCTTCTGAAATTACCGAAACTCTAACAGAAAAGACTTAGAAAGATTTCAAGAAGGGCGAGAAGGAGGACCCAGGGAACTACAGGCTGGACTGCCTCACCTTGACCACTGGGAAGGTGATGGAGCAGCTAATTCTGGAATTCATTTCCAGGGACATTAAGGATGAGAAAATCTTCAGGAGTAATCAACATGGCTGACTTCCAACTTAACCAACTTGATAAACTTTTATGATGAAGTGACTGGCCTGGTAGATGAAAGGAGGGCAGTGGATGTTGTCTACCTGAACTGCAGGAAGGCCTTTGACGCTGTCTCCTGTAAGATCCTCACAGAGAAGCTGTTGATGTATGGGCTGGGTGAGCAGACAGCAAGATGGACTGAAAACTGGTTGAATGGCTGGGCCCAGAGGGTGGTGTTAAGCAGTGCAAATTCTAGTTGGCGACCAGTGACTAGTGGTGTACCCCAGGGATCGACACTGGGTACAGTCCTATTTAACTTCTTCATTAATGATATAGATGATAGGGCAAAATGCACCCTCAGCAAATTTTCTAATGACACCAAACTGGCTGATATGCCAGATAGTCATGCTACCATCTAGAAGGACATTGACAGGGTGGAGAAATGGGCTGACAGGAACCTCCTGGAGTTCATTGAGGGGAAGTGCGAAGTCCTGCACAATCCCACAGGAACAACCCCATGCACTGGTACATACTGGGGGCCACCCAGCTGGAAAGCAGATTGGCAGAGAAGGACCTGGGAGTCCTGGTGAACACCAGACTGAACACAAGTTAGCAAGGTGCCTGTGTGGCAAAGAAGGCAAATGGTATCCTGAGCTGCATTAGACAAAATATTGCCAGTAGGCAGAGGGAGGTGATCCTGCCACTCTGCTCAGTGCTGATGAGGCCATGCCTGGAGTGCTGGGTCCAGTTCTGGGCTGCTCAGTACAAGAAAGGCATACACATACTGGAGAAAGTTCAATGGAGGGCCACAAGGATGATGAAGGGATCAGATCATCTCTCACATGAGGAAAGGCTGAGAGAGATGAGGCTGTTCAGCCTGGAGAAGACAAGGCTTGGGGAGATCTCAACTGAAGGGAAGGTGCAAAGAAGATGGAGCCAGGCTCTTTTCAGTGGTGCCCAGTGACAAGACCAGAGGCAACGGGCACAAATTAAAACACAGGAAGTTCACTCTGAATATAGGAAACAGTTCTTTACTACAAGGGTAACGGAACACTGGCACAAGTAGCCAAAGGAGGTTGTGGAGTCTCCCTCCCTGGAGATATTCAAAAGCCGTCTGAACATGATCCTGGCCAGCTGGCTCTAGGTGGCCCTGCTTGAGCAGGGGCATCAGACCAGATGACCTCCAGAGGTCCCTTCTGACTTCAACCATGCTTTGATTCTGTGAAAACTTGAATGATCTGCTGAAATAAGACTTTATGGAACAGTCTCCTTCTTTTGGGAAGAGTGTGTATTTAAACTGTTCTCATGAGATGTAATTTTCTTCAGAATATTTTTCCAGATATATTATGGTCTTATGTTGATTATTGCAAGAGTGATACTTTACTCTTTTTATAAGTTGGAAATGTTTTGAAATTAATGAAAATATTTAAACAATGCTTTCTGGTGAAAAGTAAGATATGGTTTATTCGTGTAAGACTTTTCATACAAAATAGAAACTAGGGAAACTTTTCATTTCATGTGCATAACAGTTACGTTAAATTGCACATTAATTTTTACATGGTAGTGTTCACACTACTCGTCCTGCAGCCAGGGAACAATGGGAGAGCAGGTAATTAAACACCTGCAGATTTTCATAGATCTTAATGGAAAAGTGTGTAGTCTGGCAGATAATGTGTCCCTGAAGTTGCGTAAGAAGAATATTTGAAGTACTGTTAAAGCAGCACTTTTATTGACATTTTGAACACTTTTTCCATCAATGCCATTACAGATTAATTATTTTCAATTTTCTTAAGTGCCAAAAAACCCACGTTAATCTGCATCAGTTCACATGATAGATAAGGAAAGCTCTGAAACATCTACAAACTAGAAAGGTATATTATGATAATCATTAAATATTTAATCTTACCTTTAAATTCATTTAAGATCAGGTATCTGTTAATTTTTCATTAGTGGGCCAGAATTTTTAGTCAGAATTGTGATAATTTATGGCCCATATATATTCCGCCAAACAAATGTTTCATGAATGATATTGAATAAAAATTTTCTCTGGTTTCTAAGGATTTTCTTTTTTGGATTTAATTTCTTTTATGTGGTGAAAAATGATGTAAATTTGAGAGAACTTTCTGAAGTGAAATGGGGGGTAATTTGGAAATTTTTTGTAGCAATCTTTTTTTTTTTAAGCAGCTTTCATATTTAGTCTTCAGGTCTGGAATCTTCTACATATTGAAAGGAACTAAGTGCCACAATTCTCTTGAAATTTAATTACATTTAGAAGCCTAGTCCCTCTATAATCACAGTAACGTATCAGTCAAAATTAAATTGATCAGCTGCGATAGCTAGTATGATAATTCAGGAGAATTGACTGCAAGTATATGCTACACTGTCATCAAGTTTAAAAGAAAAAAAAATAATATTCAGTAACTGAAGAAAATCTAGAGGTATCTGAAAATGTATCCATTTATTCTAGGTCTTGTTGCATATCAGAGCTGAATCTGATGAAACTTTTGTCCTGAATGGCATATGATTTGTGATATTTAAGAGCTCTTATTAAAAGAAACTTTTCCTTGCTTCCTTTCTCTGTGGCAGCGACAAACCAAGTGGTTAGTAAGGCAAAGCTGCTTGGGCTGGAGAGTGGAATAATGCTATTAGACTTCATGTATTTAGTGGCCGAGCTGAAATGAACTGGTGATGCACTGAAATTTGGAATATCTATGCACATTTAAAACCCCAGCCAAGCCTAAAGCAATGCTTTGAAGACAGAAGTGCTTACTGTGAAGCAATAAGAGTTCCTATTCTCCCTCACTTATCGTTCTGCACTTCTGTGCATGCATTGGTAAAGTCAGCTAGGGCCTGCAGTGTCACCAGCCCTGCAAAAGTCTTTGTTTTGTATGTTGCCAGAGTGATGTAAGTGTGGAAGCACTGGAAATTCCGTCAAGCAGTGAATGATGCAGTGAACTGCTCCCAGCCAGCTGGACTGACTTGCTGCTGGTGGAAGATGTCTTGAGCATGGCCAGATCTTGGGCCTTTTGCTGACTCAAGCCCAGAAGGCCGACTGTATCCTGGGCTGCATCAAGAGAAGCGTGTCCAGCAGGTCAAGGGAGGTGATTCTGTCACTCTACTCCACTCCGGTGAGACCCCATATGGAGTCCTGACTCCAGCTCTGGAGTCCTCAGCACAGAAAAGACATGGAGCTGTTGGAGCAGGTCTAGAGGAGGCCACCAAAATGATCAGAGGGCTGGAACGCCTCTCCTATGAGGAAAGGCTGAAAGAGTTGGGTTTGTTGAGCCTGGAGAAGAGAAGGCTGTGGGGACACCTTATAGCAGCCTTCCAGTACCTGGAAGGGGCCTATAGGAAAGGTGGGGAAAATATTGTCAGCAGGGCTTGTTCCAATAGGACAAAAAGAAATGGCTGTAAACTAAGGGAGGGTAGATTTAGATTAGATATAAGTAAGAAATGTTTTACCATGAGGGTGGTGAAACTGAGGAACAGATTGCCCAGAGAGGCAGTGGAGACCCCATCACTGTAAACATTCAAGGCCAGGTTGGACAAGGCTCTGAGCAATGTGGTCTGGTTGAAGATGTCCCTGCTCACTGCAGGGGAGTTGGGCTAGATGACCTCTAAAAGTCCCTTTCAACCCAAAGCATTCTATGATTCTGTGATTCTATGTAAACCATTTCTTAGTGTCTCATGAATGTCCACGGGACAAACTTCCCACTCATCATCGACATCCCTCTCTGCACCCACTGAAATTTTAAGGAAAGTTGATCTTGGCTGTGACTTTGAATGCTAGGCTTGTACCTCCACCCCCACCTCTAATCCTCACACCACCAGCTTGTGGCAAGCTGCAGGAGAGCTATCACCTTTGTGAGCCTGGAGTGAAAGTGCTCTGTGTTGAGGTTATGCAAAACCTGTGTGCTGCTGCTCAAGCTCTGCAGGGTCTGCAGAGAAGTGGCCAGCTTTCCACATCCAGGCTTCAGGATGGCACATTGCACTGGAAATAAACTTGAGGTAACATGCACCTATCCGAGGGCTTAGAAATCCATGCAAGGAGACTTGATCAGACCAGAATGCCTTTTTTTGTTAATAGAAATGCCAGAAATTGGAAGAAAGTCAACAATTGTTGTTGTAGTGCTGGCTTTCTTCTTTCTCTTTCAGTAGTGATGTGCCACTGGACCCTGAACCTGGTAGCATGGGATTGTCTGGGTAGTGACTCACAAACTGGTGTCAGCTGTTGACGTCAACAGACCCTGGGACCCAGCAGCCTCTCCCACATCTACGGCTGCTTGCTCTGTGCGGTGGGCATATGGCACTGCCGCCCTCCTGCGCTCCTCTGGGCTCCCCTCTCCTTCCCACTGCCGCTTGGCAATGTCTTGACTAGCGAGAGCTCATTTCTGCCACTCAGCTCTCTTCACATTCCCTTTCAAACTCTGTACATTTGTGGGTTTTGTCCCTGTTTCATTAGCAAGTGCTGAGAAAGAGTTAAATAAATCGGGCAGCGCGCGTGTGGTGTGTGACCGCGGAATTACGAAAAGCCCTGGCTCCTCCAACTCGGCAACCGACAGGGGATTCGGGGGGTGTGGGGCTGCAGATGGCAGCGCATTATTACAGCCGCAGGATTGACGAACGTTTGCTGCGGAAATCTCTTGCCCTTGCCACAGAGACTGACCTTGAAATGCTGCAGAATTCCTGGGGTGGATTTCTGTGCGCCTGTACTGAAAGCCTGAGTAGGTTGGAGGTGTTTTCTTGCTCTGCCCGATGGCTGTAGAGATGACACTGTGAAAAGGACTGTGGCAGACTACCTGAGCGCTCCCTGTATTCCTGGGTTGTCTAAGGGAATATATTTGATTGCTAGAGTCCATTTTTAACTGCATCTGTTCAAGTGATAACTTTTCCTTGCTATGGTTAGAGCTGCTTTTATGCCTCTCAATATCTGTTCCTTAACCTTCTAAAAATGCAGGATGTCTGGGAAGGTGAGCAAAGAAAGAGAGAGTGTGGGGGCACTTGTTTCTGCCCACCAAAATGCTCCCTTATTCTGCTGTTTCCCTGCTCATAACCATTGCTGTAACACAATGGTTGAAAAAATAAAACTTAGTTTTTGCATAGCATAAAAACTAGACTTTTTCTGAAACAAAAAAAAGAAACAAACCAAAAACCAGGAAGCACTTATTTTTTGTTCATTGATAATGTTCTAAACAAAAAAAGCCACATTTATCACTAGCAAGACATTACAACAGAGTCTTAAGAAATCATAAGTCAGTATTTCTTGGTGATTTATGATGCACTCCTGTACAAACAACCTGAAGCAACTACAGAGGTAGTTGCTCTACAGTACTGTACAGTACTGCTCTACAGTAGTAGAGCAAAAGAAGGACCTGTGCATAAATGGAAAACAGATCAAATTACTAGACATAAGTATAAAACAAGAAGATTTGCCTGTAAGGACAAAGTCAAAAGGGCAAGATCAATAAATCAAGATGCATATCACACAGGGTGTAAAGGATAACAAGAAATTATCTTACGTTTTTGGTACAAAGACAATCACAGAAAAATTTGTCCACTGCTCAAAACAGAGGGAAAACTATCAAATGTAATGGAGTATGAAATTCTGGAGTTCCTTGTTTTATTTCTCACCAAAAAAAGACCACGCTCAAGTTATTAGTACAATTAACAAAAAAGGATGACAAACCAGAAGCACTTCTCAGATGTAAAGAAAGTACAGGTTAGAGAGTATTCAGAAGACTTAAAGGCATCCAATTTGAAAATATCTAGCATTTATCCAAAGCTCCTTAAACTGCAAGAAGTAAGTTCCAAAAAGTGAAAGGCTATCTTTGAAATCTTGTGAAGAGTAGTTTAGGTTTTAGAAGTCTGGGAATAGACAAAGAAGATTTCTGCTTTTAAAAGGGGGAGAGAAGAAGCTTGTGAATTAGAAACCAATGTAATTTCAAGTCCTGGTAAAACAAACAAACAAACAGAAAATTATTATAATAGCTATTTGCAAGTACCTAGAAATTAATGAGATGCAATGCAGTCTTCATGGAGGGTTGTTGGGAATAAAGTGCATCAAATCAGTCTAACAGATTTCTATTAAAGTGACAGACATTCTGGGGAGAGAGAAAACAATAGATATTCTAAGTTTCAACTTTCAAAACTCAGGCTTCTGGTATTGACTTGCATGGTATTTAAAAGTAAGCTACAAATTCACATTCTGGACAAAACTACTATAATGCAAGTGTAAACACTGAGAAATTGTGCTGAAGGTACTTTGTTTCCAAGTTAGAACATTGTGTTTTGTGTCGCTTTGGGAGGTTGTTTTGTTCCTGTCCTGGGTTTCAGCTTGCTGAATGTTTTGATTTGCTGTGTGGCTAATGGAATGAAAAGAATGTTTATTAAGTCTATGGATGACATCGAGGTGGGAAGACCTGGAAATGTCCTGGAGGAGAGAATTAGAATTTGAAATGAGCTCGGGGAAAAAGTAAGATACAATTCAATTCTGAAAATTCTACTTTTAGGCACGTATAATCAGCTGCATAAATACAAGGATAAGAACAAGCTCATCTATAGAAAAGGATCCACAAGATACAGTGGATACAAATTGTGTGAGTCAACAAACTACCTGCTGTTGCCAAAAATGTAAATGTGCTGGGATGTATAAATCTTGTCTGCTAGATTTGGTCCTGCAAGCTGAACAGTGTGCTGTTAATTTTGGTCACTGTGTTTGAAAGAAGTGTGACTGACAAGATAGAGTTTAAATGAGAGTGGGGAAAGTGTTCTTGGGAAAATGCCTATACTAATGTCAAGAAAATAGGCTCTCCAGAGAATAATTTGGATATCATTTGTGTCTTCAAATACAAAAAAAAAAAAAAAAACACGCTTCTTCAGAAAGGTTGGGGTTCCATTTGGCTTTTCTTGTATGGGTAAAGCAAGAAGCAATGATTTTAAGTTACAGCAAGTGAGACTTCAGTTAGGACTCAAGGAAAAAAAGTAAGGGTAGCCAAGCCTGGGAAGCAACTTTCTTGAAAACCTGTAAGAACTTGTCATAAGAAGTCTGTAAGAGACTGGGAAGCCATCTGTCAGAAGCAGTGCAGGAGTATCAGGCTAAGGGATGAACCACATGAAGCCTGGAGGCCTCTTCCAGGCTTTCCTTTCTCAGTTTTCACATTTGCTGTTTGAAGGATGAAGTGTTTGAAGACAAATGAGAGTCTTAGGGGCAGGTCTTCCCTCCCACAAAGTACTGCTACACCCAGGCTGTTTCCAGGAACTGTCTTATACTCATCTTATTTGGTCAGACTCCGAGGAATTGGCTTAGCTTTTCCTGTTAATGAAAATTAGCAGTTTCAATAAACCCCCTTAACCTTGGTTTTTATTGAGCAGGATATGTTAGAATGGGCCTAAACAGGCTAATATCAGCGACAAAACCCTTTAGCATTGGATCTTTGGTGCTGGTAAGATTTATAGATTTCTACGTTTTTTCCTTGCCATAAAACAGGACTGGAGTTCCTCTCTCCTCACTGTGAGGCAGGTATTGATTGTTGTTACCCCTTATATGGGTAGTATATTATAGCAGGAGTCAATAAATACCAGACCTTCTCCTCTGTCCTGCTAAAGTAAGAATTTGGGGGAGGGAGGCACGAAACCACACTTCAATCCCACACCAGACATTTTGGTGATACGTTAAGTAGGGGAATTTTCACTTTCATGTCATTTCTCATGAACAGTTTGGATTTGTGATTTTGTTAAAACAGTTTAACATCTACCACTGTTGTGGCTGTGCTATCTTTAAGTAATCTGTTATAGTCTGAGCCCATTAACATGGCTCTGTTTACAGCCAAACAGTTCAGCTGTATGATTTTGTAAAGATGTTTTGGGTTGGATATTTCTTTGCCTTTTAGTTATAAATAATAGATGATTTCTTTGAGAGGTACATTGCATCTAATTTGGTAGAAAATACTTCAGTAATTGAACTGGCTCTTTGAATGTTATATTGGCAAGCTTAAGAAAACCATAATAGACTATTCAGATGAAATAAATAAAGGTATGCATATCCTGTATGTTGATTACCATTATTATTCTTATTAATAATGCCACTACTCCCAGGAAATAATACAAGAAAGACATTTTTTCCCAGAGTCTGATATAACTCCTTTCCACAGCCTTTTTCATATCTGGAAAAAATGTCATACAGAACAGCAGCCACACACCTGAAATTAGAGTCCAGTGAAAGCGATTATGTTCAGGAGTTCTGAGAGACAGAGTTACTAATTTGTAGAAAGATAATTAAAGAAAATCTCCATGCTGCATATCATCTCGCCTGTTTGACTTTTGTGGTAGGGCATGCGGCAAAATATCAGAGCCCAGGCTCTCCCTTCTCTTCTACGTTGCTGCTTTTGTGCCAGAGGACTCCTAATTTGGGGTTTTAGATACCTGTAAGAATAGGTGTCTCACCTAGGTGAGAAATAGGTATCTTCCCTTAAGAATAGGGAAAGAGTGTGCCGATTGTTACGTTTAGGGATGATCATACTATAAGTCAGTATCCTCCCTCCGATCCATTCCTACGTAGATGGGCTTTTTTCCAGCAGACAAAAAAGTTTGGGCAGCCGATGTTAAATGTGCTCTGCTTTCACTTTGTAAATATTTAGTAAGCATTTGGCTTGTGCATCTGTTCTCTCCTGTCCTCATCTGCATTTCATCCCTCAGAGACTGGGAAGGGAAGGTGGGATGAGAACAACTTCTTGTTTCTGCTTTTGCAAAATGCCAAACTTGCTGCAGCAGTATTGAGGTGGTCGCTCAAAGTGTACCCCATAGACAGTGCTCAGCAAATCAAATTATCATGTGTTTCTCAGCACCAGTAGGAAGTACTATTTATATCTAACGTATCTATTTAAATTGTGCATTTCTTTCCTTCACATTCATCTGCTGCTGTGACACAGGTCTTGTGCTTAACTTCTGTGGTAAGCACTTTGGAGAAAATAAGAAAAGGCATGTACATCCTGAATGGTTATTGCCTTTCCTCTATTTAGTAGTATGGCCGGGAAGTGCTGCAGAGAGGTACTTTCTCTTTGATACTCGGTTTTTAAATCATGGTCAGAAAGCAAGTTAGTGAGAGGTCAGACAGCGTATGGTCTCTCTGCAGGTCAGGTCAGCTCCCGAGTCATTAATGCCTGTCTGTCAGCTGTTAATGCCTCTTTCACCAAGTTACCCGACATGGACCGTACGGTAACAGATCCACATTCTCTGTCAGTAACTGACAAATAACTGTCAAAGAGTGAATTTACATAGTACTACAAACCTATTCATAGTGTTGTGATACTCACAAGGTAGGCATCTTTTACCAATGGGGTAACCACTGCATATTATAGGCTTGATGAAGTCAGAAATAAAGTCTATATGCCACAGAAACACTTAAGAGTGTGCTTGTTGTGTTCCCTTCATTTTATTTGCGGTCCTAATAAGATGTTAGAACCGGAGGTGGTTTTGCTGTATTTCTCTTTCTATTGGCACTAAAAAGGCAAACATTAATTTCTTTACTGAACCTAGTCCAATGTTGCTGACCTTCTCCACTGTTTAAGCAGGACAGATACCAAATGCAAGGCCATAGGCTCCTCATATTTAGTGCCTGAACAAAAGCCAGGTTATGTTACTTAATTTCTCTAAGTGGCTGGATCCTTTATGGCCTTTTAAGAATAATGTCACTCACTGCAAGCGCTGTGTTAATACAGCTGAAGTATCAGAACCTAATTCTTCAAGAGCATCTTTGTTGCCATGTGCTTAAGTCAGCAATTCAGATAACTCCAGGAAAAGCATGTGCAAAGTAGTTGTGAGTCTTCCCTAATAACCTGCTGATTACTAAAATCAGGATTGCCTTAACTGTGTGTGAAGGTGGTGATCTCAGCCTCCTGGTTAAAGTAGGAGGCACAAGTTTTTCCATGGCTTAAGGGAGACTGCAAGACTTTCCAAGATAATGTCTTGATCTGAACTATTGACTGGTCTAGATTTGGATTTTTCTCCACTGTTTTTATTGACAACAGGCTACCATACAGTCAAGGAAGACAAAATTATGGGACTGATGGATGAAAGTATCTCCACATGTCAACAGGTAAGAGACAGCTTGACTTAGCCTGGGTCCTCGGGTGCTGGTCGGCTTTCTGGGGATGGTTTCTCAGGGCGCGTTCACATGGGAGAGCCTCCTGTGCCGGGTGCAAGACCTGCAGAGATGGGCTGCGGGCTGGGCATCTGTGCCTCACACAGGTGCGTATCTCAGAGCTGCAGGGGAGCTCCCAGGTGGGCAGGAGGCAAGATTTACCCCTGCCCTGCAGCGTTTTCTCTTGCCTGTTCAGGTGTTCTTCTGCTCCGCATGCTGACTTTGGTCCGCATCCTAGAGCTGTGGCCACAATTTCTAGGCAATGTAACTGTTAACCATGGTGATACTTACTTGTATGTGTGCCTATGAATGTTGTACACTGGAGTATATAGGCTCCTTGAAAAAAATAAGCATTTTCTGTTACTGTGTGGTGATAACATGCATTTTAGAGCATCAGTTTTAAAACGCCATGTAATTCTGAAAAAGGAAAAATAATGTCCCCATGTTGATTTTGATTTCACTTCCGTTGTTGCAAACTCCTCATTTAAAAATGAGTTATGAAGTAAGGAATACGAAAAAAAACAAGATTAAGTGTAACACAATCTTTTCTCTCCTCCATCCTTACAATCTGAAATAATAACAGTATTTTAAGGAAAGCTGTCAAAGTAAAAAAGCACTGTCATTTGCATTCTTCTGGGAAGATAGGAATTTCTATACTAAAACTGCAAGAATCAGAGAAAATAATTGATTTTTCTTTCTTTTTTTCAGGGTTTCTAGTTGTACGCAGCTGTCTTCATTATATACATAATGTGATTTCATGTTTTATATCCATATAGGCATTTTGGCCCTGGTCCTGCAAAGTCGTATTTTTTATATTTTTCATGACTTTCTTGAAACAATCGTAGTTTAGAATTACTGACACAAGGACAGTTATTTAGGAGCAGAACATTGCATATCTCCTGAAAATCTTGGTATTGATTCAAAGTGGAAAAGGAACGTGTCTGTGTTAAGCAGATTTAGTGGGCTGGGATTGCATTCTGTGACCTGCTTTCCTGCACAGAAGTTGGCTAGTATATTTTACTTTAGGGCTTTAAAGTAGCTAACTTTTGGCTTTGGTTAAGGTAACTGAATACTAGAGAGTGGGAACTGAAATGTCAGGAAGATTGAAAATAAGCACTCTGTATCATTCTTTCTTCCCATATGGAATTTAATAATGTATTATTTTATTTACGTTTGGATTTTTTCCTAATTTTTTTCATTACACAGTTATCAGGACGAGTGATAATACAGCTTTTGAAATTTAATATCAAATCTAATACTCTAGTAAGACAACTGCTGAATCTAGTAATTTTCCATTTGGCTTTGAACAAACCTTACTTGCTGCTGCTGTTTTTTTTTTCTTTTCATTTTCCTGAGGCTTTCTGATGTTTTAAGTGGTTTTTACTGAAGCTCTTTTGTACTTGATCAATTCAAAGTTATGCCTCTCTTTTGGGGATCGGATTATTGAGGGTCCTTTCTCGCTGGGCTATCGGGTAATTTGACACAAGCTATATGGTGGGACTGTCCCAAGGCGTCACCTTAGGATGTAAATCTCTAGTGACACTTTAGTGACTCAAAGGAGAGAGGGGATTAATCTGGCTGCAGTCTGGCCTGAGGTTTTGCAATTACTGCAGACCTGCCTTAGGTAAAACATACAGGCTATGTCACTGCAATGCTTAAAACATTTTAATCCTTTCAACAGAAAATGTATTTCTTTTACATTTCTAGGTTTTTTCCTCAAATTAATTAATATTCTTTTATATCTTTTATAAACTTTTTAATGTTCTCACTGCATCACAAATGAACAGGACTTGACTCTGTTTTAATATTGCTTTATTGCCTTTAAGTCACAGTAAATAGCAAGACTCTCTTATACTGGCATGGTTTCTATTTATTAGAAGACAACTCTGTGGTAAATCCTCATCCTTTTAAGCACTGATTAACTTGAATGGAATTAGTCTTTGTCCATTTATCACTTTTTATATTAATTAGTACCTTGAGGCCTTGTCTCAGATGGCACCATTGGAACTAATCAATCTGTCAGCAGATTGCGAGAGGGGGTCCCTGCCTCTATGAGCTGGAGAGACCACAGTGGGAGAGGCAGCAGAGGGGTGACCCGACGTACCCACAGCACCTCACTGCTACCAACAGCGGCGGAGCCCATGTCCTCCTCTTTACCCCAAACTCCTCTCTCTTCCCTGCTGCTTTAGTGCTGTGGTTTTCCAAACTGCAGGAGAGGTGTAAGCAGGGAGCCGGGTGTCCGAACAGCTATGGAGAGCTCCAGCGTGCTCACAGCGTGTTCGCTATTGCCAAAACCAAGAGTTAAAATGAATTCTGCAGAGGATTTCCAAAGATCTCTGGTTATAGCCGGCATTTTAAATATTAAGTCAACTCTCCCTTATGTCCTTTAGATGCTGCCCACAGTCCTGGAGCAGCCATTTCTGATCTTATATTTTTCCCTTGAAAAATTCATTTACTTGTGCAGTTCTTTACCAGATCTTAGGTCTGTGGGCTTTAAACACTAGTCCTAATTGGAGCACAGTGAAAGTTATCAATAACTACATCCAAACAGGAGAACTGTACTGTGCTACTTTCATTACTCTTTGTCATTATTTTGCCTGGTGATAAATACAGACTTGCAAGGGCAAAGGGGTAAAATTAGGTCATGAAACACAGAGGAGATATTGTGCTGCATGAAAGAGAAAAGGAGGGAAAAAAAAAAAATCACAAAGCCCTGAGTTTGTGGAAACTGCTCTCAATATATGTGGAAACTGTAAAAAAATCTGTGATAAAATAGAGCTGACAGAAATGTGACTTTCTTTTTCCAGGTGGCCACGTGCATTTTTCTATACAGCTTTGTCACATATTTTATCTGGTACCACCAGACTTCTTAACACTCTCAGTTCACTTGTGAGACTAAACAGTTCCTTCACTAGAAAATGCTGTACTTTTTGTAAGAATCGCATCATTCTCATTAATTTTAATGAGCATTTAATGCATCTCAAGTGTGTTATTTTTACATCCTGAAATTTGTGACTGTTGAAGAATTAGAAGCGTGAATTTTTATTATTCTTATTTGGCCTGCGCTCCACTGTAGAACTGGCTGTTCCCGGCGAAGTGATGGAGCAGCACTGAGTAAGGTATATCTTCTGTCCTTCCAAGTGAAGAATTAAAGGTCTGGCACATCTGTGCCCTAACACAGATTAATGAAACACACAATTTTAAGACAGTCCCAAGGCTTTTACAGTGGTGTCTTCTTTGGCTTAACTGAACATGAAGAATTCACAGGGAAACAAAGAAACTCAGGTTGTCAGAAGAGTATCATTGTCCTGTCAAAGCATCCAGTTCCACTAACATTGTTTCTCCATTATGCAGTATTTGCCTGTGTTTAGTTATTGTTACTTATTTACATTTCAAGAAGATGGGCATCTTTCTCTTATCTCATGTCAAAGAGTTTTACTGACCATGTCAGGTTTTTTCCAGATAGTTGACACTTAATCAGAGAAAGCCACTTCCTTAAATTATACAGATGGACTTGCTACCTGTATAATTAGATTATATCAACTTGATTAAATTTTGCTTTTATGTATTTTCATTGGCAGAACTTTCTTTGAATAGAATAAAGACCTTTTGAATTTGCCTCTTGCTTTACCAGGACGTGCTGTTCTCCCTTTGCATTCCCTATCTTTCCTATTCTTGATCAAACTCTAGTCAACAAAATTAGGAGTAGTAACAAGCCAGCCAAAATCTAAATCCAATCAGCAATGCAGATATTAAAAGGAGAGACTAATATCTATGGAGAGGGTGGGGGAAATCTTCCCTTATTGCCATTTACAGCTTCAGTCAGGCTGAGTAATTGCTACTGCAGGGTAATTTAATACTGTTTTATTAACACTGACTTACATCTCAGAGAGGAGTTTGGGGATCCAGGAGGACATCCATTTTCTATGAAATACTGTCCCATTTAAGGAAATTAAATAGTAATCTGCAGTTTAATTTCAACAACATAAAAGAATAAAGATGGACTAGCATTTAAGCATGGAATAATTATTGTGTTTGTGGGGTTTTTTTTCTGGTCTTGTGACCATGCTAATTAAGCTGTCCAGCACTTTGGCTGCACACGTCCTTGCTTTTCTGGCATTCTTCACGAGCCTATGTACTTTGCAGGTTCAAGGTTGGTGAGACAGGTGGAGAACAAAGTTTCTCTGATGGTTTATTGCCACTGGGCCCTTCTCCATCAGTGGATCTGACTATGGAAGGCCTCTAACAAAAGCCCAACACTGAAGCTTGTGACCATAGTATCCAGCAAGTTCAGAGATCACCAATGCATGTTTCGAGTCTTGTATCCAGGCAGCTGTGCTGCTGGCAAACAGAACGTATTAGATTGTTCCAAAGCAGTGAAATGTAAGATGTTCTTTGTAGATGAATTTTCATTTTCCACTAATGATAATGCATCACTGGCCTTATTATCTCAAGGTGGTAATGTTTCCCAGCACCGTGCATACATCTGTAGTTACCAAGGTTCAAGGCTGGGTTTAAACAGTTCTTTGGATAAAATTGGTGGTTAGAGGTGATTTCAAGGATGTGTATTTTGGGTAAATGAGAAGTATGGATTTGTCTGTCTAACACTTTCCTGTCAATGGTCTGATAACCAATATACCCTTGTTTGCAAGGCTGACACTCAAATGCAAAAGAGTACAGGAAAAGAGAATTCTTCCTGTACTGAAAGCAGCAGTCACAGGCAGAGATTATAAATGATCAATTGGCTGAATTACTGTTGCAGAAAACTTTTGTTGAATAGTTTCAATTAAGAGGCAGTCTTGTGAGAATCAAAGTCTCTCAACATTTGCGCAGTGGCTATATTAACTCAGCTAGGTCCAAGTGGCTACCCTCAAGTCCAGAGTATTTTTCTATACATCTGAAACTTGATGTCTTCCCTGACCCCAGCTGCAATGTGGTTTGTGGGTCTGAAGGAAGTTTCCAGGGCTCATGTGAGCTCTGTTACTGCAGGGAAAGAAGAACATCATCTCCACGGCACAGCGAGAAGCTCTGATGTCCGTGCTGCTGCTGCAGAAAACAGGGGGTTGTGCTTTGCAAAGGAGTGACCTGTGCTTACCGGGGCAGGACTTCTACCGGGAGCGGGGTTCATGTGTGCCCCCCCACGATGCTGGTGGGGTGAGTGCGGGGCCAGACGGTGGAAGGGGCTGTCCGGGAGAGGGGGACTTGCAATACCTTCTCTTTCCAGTGTGGACCAGCATAAGATAGCTGCAAATTCTGGTGTGAAAGCTGTCCTGTGAATTTAACCCATGATTACAATCACAAGATGGAGGTTGGGCTACAGGTCTTTCTAGCCTAATATTCTGTCTCTAGCAGTGAGTGAGAGCAGATGCTTAGGGAAGTGTATAGGAACATAAAGGGTGATCCCTCCCCTGCTAAACCGGCTCAGCAGTCATCAGTTTAGGGATTACTCAGTTCAGCACTCTACTCAGCAAAAGAGTAGAATATCCAGGAAGATAGAATCATAGAATCATAGAATCATAGAAAGTTTTGGGTTGGAAGGGACCCCTAGAGCTCATCTAGTCCAACCCCCCGCAGCGAGCAGGGACATCACTAACTAGATCAGGTTGCTCAGAGCCCTGTCCAACCTGGTCTTGAATGTTTCCAGGGATGGGACCTCCACTATCTCTCTGGGCAACCTGTTCTAGTGTTTCACAACCCGTATTGTAAAGAATTTCTTCCTTATATCCAGCCTAAACCTACCCTGTTTTAGATTAAAACCATTACCCCTCATCCTGTCACTGCTGTCTCTACTAAAAAGATTGTCCCCATCTTTCCTACAGGCTCCCTTTAAGTACTGAAATGCTGCAATCAGGTCTCCGCTCAGCCTTCTCTTCTCCAGGCTGAACAAGCCCAACTCTCTCAGCCTGTCCTCATAGGAGGACAGGTGCTCCAACACTCGGATCATTTTTGTAGCCCTCCTTTGGACCCGCTCCAACAGTTCCATGTCCTTGTGCTGAGGGCTCCAGAGCTGAACGCAGTACTCCAGGTGAGGTCTCACC